>ULLI01011718.1_pt1 | contig 34317 bp, 27 predicted proteins | sample 1951351 | NCBI WGS metagenome assembly ULLI01 (sample SAMEA4835520, study PRJEB28245) | human gut metagenome | biome: gut microbiome; material: fecal sample | place: Denmark | collected 2008 | reverse complement strand
CGAAACGGCTATAATCGGTTATAAACGGTTAAATGGTTACAATCGGATACGGCGGCTGCTAATGATACCAATGTCTGTTTCTTTTGTTTTTTGTCTCACTGCATAACAAGTTGGACAACAATCAGCGGACACACTATGAGGGTTCTGTGGCTATGGAACGATACAGTCAGCTCATTATCTCTCGGCTGAAACGACAAATAAAAGATTTGGCTGTTCAGGTTATGTAATGATGTAAGGTCAATTAACCGGAAGCAATGTCACTAAACATAATAGTTATGCATAAGTGTCTGGACTTCCTGCATTTACACATAAGTAAACCCAAAGAGCAACAAAATTTCCGTTTGACCATAGGTCAGTGTATTACCCTCAATATGGTTGCTGTTGTAGTTGAAGTCCACTGTAAAACGACGGCTTAGCCTTTCTCTATCCTTATCGGATAACGGTTGCAACTCCTGCCACGCAGCCAATGCTTTCTTAATATTTAGGTATCTCATACGCCTGAACATTTATTATCAACGATGCGAATATATAAAAGTTTTCAATATGGTTGTATCTATACAACCTTTCTCTCGCATCTGACAACCGTTTTGTCAGCGGCGTTGAAAAGCTGCCGGTTAATAGAGGAGGGTGACGGAGGAACCCCAGACGAGGGAGGCGCCGCCGTCGGTGTTCCACAGGCATTCGCGGGCGGTGAGGCGGCCTGTCGCGGTGTCCAGGACGACCACGACATACGAAAGCAAGGTCTCGTTCTCCGCTGACAGCTCCCCTTTCATGGGAGAGTCCACTCTGATGACCGGCAGGGCGACGGTACTGTCCACCCCGTGCCAGGTGTAGAACTCATTGTAGTTGCAGTCGCCGTGGAAATACGCCTTTATCTCCGGATGTCCCGCGATGAAGCGCTCCAGGGCACGCCAGTTCTCCAATGGCAGGCTGTCGATGCTCCCGACGGCGCAAGTGTCGGACAGCAGGTTCTCGAAGCGGTCCGCGGGATTGATGTCATGAGGGCTAAGGGGATTGGTGAAATGCTTCGCGTCCGCTCCGGGAGGGTCGTGCGTGAACAGCAGGACCGGAAGCTCTTCCCCGAGGGGCACGGCACTGCCATACCACTCCCGCATGCTCGAGTCGGGCCACATGCCCATGAATACAAAGCGTACGCTGTCTACGACAAATGTGTAATGCGTCCTGTCCGTCCCATAATCGAAAGTCTCCGCACTGACCGTAGTATCCGGATGCATCATCATATCGTAGATACCTGCAGCACTGGAGGCATCCCGCTCAGGGCACATCGGCTTCGGATATCCGATGGCATTGGAGATGTCGTGATTGCCTGGGACAAGGTACAGGCGGTCCAGGTATTCCGCCCAGTCCCGGAGAAACTGCCTCCACGATTCCGACGCCGGCTGTACTCCGCTCTCCATCCTGTTGGCGATATCCCCGGTACAGACGATGAAGTCGGGCTTTCCGAACACTCTGCCCCCGCCTGCCCCGCCGTCATCCGGCAGTACCGCATTTTCCAGAAGGCCGAACGACCGCAGCATCGCCCGGCTCACCGAGTCTGCCGGAACACCCTCCGCACCGCGGAACTCCCTGTCTATGCCGTAATGCAGGTCGGAGCAGTACACAAAACGGAGAATTTCCCCGTCCTGCGCCCCAACACAGCCGCAGAACAGGGAAATACTCACTAACACTAATATTAACCTTTTTACCATTCTATCTTAGAGCCCTCAACTTTCTCGGCCGAAGCATTGCTGCTGCCTTCGGTTGCCGTCATGATGTACCAGTCACCGGTACCGTCCACATCCCTGGCGAAGGAGCCTTTGTCCTTGCTGTCGTACATTCCGTCATCCTCGCCCCAGGTCTCGCCAAGGGCCTTGCTCAGGTTCTTGAACAGGTCTATCGAAGTTCCGTCCGGAGCGAACAGCTCTATCTTCACCGACTTGTCGGCAGAGAGACCGAACTCGAAAATCGGGAAATCCGGATTCTCGGTGCTCTCAGCCTTGTCAGACTTCTCGGACCAGACGGTCAGGAAGCCGTGGGCAGGCACAACTGTTCCTGCAGCTGCGGTGAAGGTATCCTCGTCATCTTTGGTGAAATACACTCCGGCTATGTCCATGTCGGTATCGGAAGTATTGTACAGCTCGATGAACTTGTCATTGCCGTTCAGCTCGTTCAGTCTCAAAGCTGTATAATCGGCCGTACCAGGCTCGTCCCCGCCAGCGGAAGAGTTTCTCTCTCCGGGAGTAGGCTCTGTGCATACGCTCCAGTTGTCGGAACCATCGGGAATACGGGCGTATGAGGAGCCGTCGTCCATTGCGGGATACTCTACCGTATCCACAATATCACCATTGGCATCCAGCACTGTCACTACGTCTCCGCCGCCACCGAGACCGAAGGTGAAGGTCTCGTCCTTGTAGAAGACCATTATGGCCCCTGCCTCAAGTGAGGTTCCTTCGGAGATTACATATTCTTCCTCGGCGCCCTTGTCGTCCTGCAGCCTGTAGCCGCTGATATCCACCGTTTCGGCAGAGGTATTGATAAGTTCGATGAAGTCAGTCTGCTCCCCGTCGATGGTGGCGCCCTGAACCTCATTGATCAGTACGGGAGAGCTGGATGTACCCGGCTCGTCCCCAGGCTGATCTGGAATCTCGTCAGGAGTGCCGGTGTTGGAACGGCCCTTTGTGCCGCCCTCGATGACATCCCATGAAGTACCGCCATCCTCTGTTCTGGCGTAGGTGAAACCGTCCTCCATCGCAGGTACGATGACCTCGTCTATCTTCGCGTAGGTCACGTCGAGCACTGTGATGGCATCTCCGTCACCCGATATTCCGAACTGGAAAGTACCCTCCTCAATCACTAAAAAGCCCTTTGCCTGGATAGTGGAGCCATCAGGGAATGTGTATTCCTCATCGGTTCCCTTATTGTCCTGCACGTGGAAGCCCGTCAGGTCCATCTCGGTCTCCCCGGCATTGTACAGTTCTATCCAGTCCGTACCGCCAGAGCATATCTCATTGATAAAAAGACCTTGAACGTCTGAAGGCTCTGTTCCAGGCTCCCTGTCGTCCTTGCAGCCTGTGATGGTAAGTGCCGCAGTCAGTGCAGCGGCCATGAAAAAGAATCTACTGCTTTTCATATCTATTTGAATTTAACCTTTTTACTATTAGAATGACACCATAAGCCTCAGCTGCAGCACATGGAAGTCGATGCCCTCCGGCCTGGCCTGGCTCAGAGGCATGTTGCCGGCGGTAATCTGTCCCTTGGAGTCGGCGTACTTGTCGTTGTCCATGAACAGATAGTTGAGACCTATGAGAATATTGCTTACCGGATACCAGTTCAGGTTGGCACTGTAGGAATAGGCCGAGCCGCCGGTTATCGGTGACGACATGTCGTGAAAGTCATTGAGGTTCAAATGGCTGACCCTTGCGCTGACCTCCAGGTTACCTCCTTTGCGGTTGACCTTGACTCCTCCGAACTCGGCATCCGCCGGGCTGTAGCGTCTCTGCTCCCCTATGATCATGTAGGACGCGGTGGCGTACCAGCCCATGAACTCCGCATCCGCAAGCGGCTCGCGGACATCCCCGTTGTATTTGTAGCGGTCCAGGGTAGTGAAAAGATACTCACCGTATGCCAGGAACTTGTTCCACCTGAAGGCCAGCTCAGCCCCGAAAGTGGCGTAATGGTTCACGTTGCCCACCTCGGCCTGCACGAAACGCCTGCGGTCGGTGCGGCTCTCGGGGAAAGTCCGGAACAGAGCAATACGGTCCTCCTCGCCACCGGCATCCGGTCTGCGCCAGCTTGCATAACCGCCGACGTGCAGGGTGATATCGTCATTGTTTATAATGGGCACGGCCACCCTTCCAGTGAATCCGTAACCGTCACTGCCCCTGTTGCGCTCCTTCTGTATGATGTCGACCTGCTGTCCGAAAACTCCGCCGGATACCCACCAATATTTGCCCCACCATGTCACCGCCACACCGAGACGACGGCCTCCGGCCAGAGCCTCGACCGCCATAGGCCGTTCATTTGCCATGATATAACGGGAGCTGGTCACTCTCTCCATACTCATCGGCTCCTTGAAGTGACCGGCCTGGACGGACAGATGCTCGCTGAAATTGTATCCTAAGTACATATCCTTGACCTCCACCTCGTTGTACGCAAAATCCAGGTCGAACTCCGCAAACCACTTCCCGTACAGCTCGGCCTTCACCGCGAACCTCGCCCGGCGGATACTGGCGCCGTTGCTGAAACGGAACACCCCGTCATCCTCCTCCAGGTCGTTGTTGATCTTGGAAGTAAGCCCCTCCACGGACTCAGTGGGCAGGTAGAACGACACGTCCGTGTAGATGCGGTTGTCGAACCATAGATGGAACTTATTGTCTTTCGTAGAGAAATTGAGCTTGCCGTCCTTGATATAGGCTCCGGCCTTCAGTTCCCTGTTCTCCAGTCCCTGAAGCCAGGGGCCTGATGTGAGAGTGTCCCTGCCATTTGACTGTGCGGATGCCGTAACGGCGGCGGAACACATCATCGATACTGCAGCTGCAGCTGAAATTAACCTGTTCTTATCCATAACGTAAATAACGGCCGCAAAAGTATGGAGCCGTGGTTTCAAAAATATGACAGTACGTTGTCATAAATATTTCCGGACTGTTAAAATTGCATTACGGAGGAGGGCCTTTCCTTGTCGGTTTTCATTTAAATGCCTATTTTCGCGGAAGAAATCCAAAACATCAGAACCATGATCAGAATCTACGGCATGCACACCTGCCCCGACTGCGCCTGTATCGAAGAACAGGTCAGGAACAATGACGGATACGAGATAATCGACATCGGAGAGCACGTACGGAACCTCAAGGCCTTCCTCCGCCTGAGGGACAGCAGCCCGGTCCTCGACGAGGCCCGCAGGAACGGCAGCATCGGCATTCCCTGCTTCGTTCTGGAGGACGGAAGAGTCACCCTCTCCCCCGAAGAGGCAGGTCTGCACCTGCACACCTCAGATGCTCAGGCAAATGCAAAGCGAAGCCCCAGGATGGAAGATGCCGGAAGCACAGCCGCAGAAGGGGCATCGTGCAGCCTGGACGGGAGCGGCTGCTGAAACAATAGCAAAAGCAACCACTGACCAACATAGGCCATACCGTAATCGCACAGAGCAGGATAGCGGCTCCAGCCACCTGAGAGACCTGCAACAACGGTATGCAGAGCAGCGTCCCAATTCAACAACATGCTAAAGTTCAATTAGTTATAAATATACCCTGTCACCAAGGGCCTGTCCGAAACCTACGAAAAGTTCTCGTCAAATTCACAATCCACTGTCTTTCTGCGCATTACAAAAACGGACCGCTCCTGCGCTTACTGTTACTCAACTTCTACCAATTACGCTATGAAGAAAAAGATTAACAGCGGCACTTAACTGCGAAATATCAGACCATTTCCACAATAGAAATAATTCTTGGAGTACAATTAAATGATTAGACTTTCGTCTTGAGCAAAAATATACTCAGGTTTCAATTCCATTTGGTACGATTAAAAGAGTTGTTTTTTAGGGTTTGTTATTTTTTGCGTTTACAAATACGCTGTTTCCTTCTTTGCGTGCTTTCCCTTGTAATGGCAACGCCACCAGATTTCCGAAACCACCCTCAGGCAACCTGTCCTGATTGGGGAAGAAACGGTCGTATGACTTGAAAGTCATCCATCCGCTTCTTTCCATCGCTTCTGTCAATATTGTATTTCCAAGTCTTCGCGCTTTGGAAGCAGGCAATGGCTGTTCAAAGAATATCCATACATGTGCACCATTTCCGGAGCGGGAGCGTTCGATGGAACAAGGAATATCCCAATCTTTACAGACCCTGACATATGCCAACACATCTTTATTATATCCATGTTCGCAAGATTTGTCATCGAAATCCGCACACAGAAAATTGCAGGTGTTGTCTGCAAGAATGGCATAAGCGCCGATTACATCCTGCCCGTCCGGGTTTTTCCCTTCAAGATGGCGGTATATATCCTCATACTCCAACGGTTTGAACAATCTGTTAGAGCATTCCGTACACTTATATTTTTTCTTATTGCATAGCTGTCTGTCCCATTCGTTCCGACACACAGGCTGATAACCTGATTTTCCATTTGTCTTACTGTACCATCTCCGTGCAAACACATCCTCACGTCCCTTGAACAGATTGCGGAACACATCCACTTTTTCATCCAAAGACAAATGTTGTTTTATGGTTTGTTGCTCCATGGGAAGATCCTTGCTGTTTAGTAATGCCTGTAGCCTATCTACCTCCTTATGAAGATGCTGATTCTCCGCAAGAAGTTTGTTGTACGCAGCCAACAGTTCTTGGTATGTAAGCTGTTTTCCCATATCATTCAAAGCAACGGTGTCATATATATAGGCAGGTACGCGATTCCATCTTCTATTTTCACATCTTTATCGTGCAGCACGTAGGGAGTGGATAATTGGGAGTCGTATTTGGCAATACACTTTATCAATGAGTTCAGCGTGTAACGCTGTCCGGATTTTACTTCAATGGGTGAAATATTATGTCTGCTGGTCGTTACGGGTTTGGCTATCAGAAAGTCAATCTCCATACGGTCATCTGCCGATGTCCGGGAACTGTTGCTGAAAAAGTAGAGTTTGTGCCCTGCTGCTCGGAGCATTTGCGCCACGATATTCTCCACCAACATCCCCTCGTTCACTTCAAGCTTGTCAAACATCAGTTTCCGGTAAAGGTCCGCACTTACTATCCCACGTTCGTCAAAGGCATGGCTGATGAGCAGTCCGGTGTCACCCATATAGCATTTCAGCGTAGTGCGTTCTTCATTTAGTTTCAGTCCGATGCTCGGCTCTGTCGAATTATAGCAGCAGTTGATGATTTTAGCGTCACTCAGCCAGAAGAAAGCCTGCGAATAATCACGCATACGGGCTTCACTATGCAATGCGGACAAGACAAACTTCTTTTCATGTTTCTGCAATTGTCCCGGAATTTCCTCAAAGATGGCGGCGACTTTGGTTTCCTGATTGTCAGCATATTTATGGATGTCATTACGGTAAAGAGCCAATATGTCGCGCTTCACCTCATCCACCTTTTCAAAATCCCGTGTTTCCACATATTTGGAAACAGCTTGTGGCATACCCCCGACAATCAAATATTGCCGGAAATAATCCATTGCCCGGCGATGGAAAGCCTCCATGGGAAGGCGTTTCTCAAACCGCATCCGGATATAAGGCATCAGCATCTCGTCCCCCATAGCCCACAAGAATTCCTCAAAGTCCATCGGAAACATTTCGATGGCGTGTTCTTCGGAAGGCAGCATGATGTCCTTGACATTCTTCTTGATGGAAATGAGCGAGCCTGTTTCGATGTAATCGTAACGTCTGTCTGCCACCAAGTGCTTGATGGCGGCACGGGCGCGGGGACAAAACTGTACTTCATCGAATATGACCAAGGAGCGGGCTTCTTCGTCTTTCGTCTGACGTGGAGTAAGTTTCCGCCTGAAGTAGAGTTCTAAATTCATAAAAAGCGTATCAAGGTCATCCAGATAAAGGTTGAAAAACTCCATTACCTGAGGATTTACCTTGCTGAAGTCCACCAGAATGTAAGACTCGTATTCTTTGCGTGCGAATTCTTCTACGATATAGCTTTTCCCTATACGCCTAGCTCCTTCTATCAAAAGAGCAGTGTCGCCCTTATGGTCCTTCTTCCATTCCAGCAGTTTATCGTATATCTTCCTTCTCATAATTCACGTATTCGCTTTTATTATTTAATTGATATTTCACGTATTCAAAATTATTGCATCTGCAAATATACACTTTTTCTTAGTTTTTGATATCTACAAAAAATTTTTGCGCTTACTTGTTCCTGCTAATCCTTTGTATTTGCCAATACCATCTTTAAACAATCCGTCAGCATATCCATTAGAGAAGTACAGAATGGCTATATCTGCGTCAGGCTTGGAAGCGCAGTCCTTTAGCGCATTTCTGATATTATTGGGGGTTACTGGGTTTGCTATGGCAATTTCAAACCTCTTTCCTTCCGCCCTCCTTCTTCTTTCTTCCTCGCCCGTCTCCACCTCCCGGGAAAGTGCCGCGAATCCCTTTTTTCATTCAGTCTTCGGGATGGGAATCTTGCAACAGCAACACAAAGGGTACCAACCACTCCACTTGAAATCTTTGGGATATTTGCCTGCCAACTCATCGCAGATATCGTAAAATCTACCTAAAACACCTTTACAACTATGGTTGCTGCTCAAAATTGGTGGTTTGAACAGGTATGTGCTGGCATTGACATTGCCTCTGTTGTTCTATCTCTAATCAAACGTTTGAACTAAATCCACCACTTAACAAAATTGTTATTAAAATACTTTTTTATTACATAACTTTTTTGTAATTTGTCGAAGACTATTGGAAAGATATGGATATAGACAGTATATATGACGGTTACTTTAAGTTAGTAAAGCAATTCACAACTCTCGTCTGAAAGGATTGAAATCCGGGTCTTCTCCTTCAGGAACGCATCCGTCAAGAAAGGCGTTGGTGTTCGCCTCATCCTGCCAACGCTCGAACACTGCACGGTCTGCTTCATCCCATCCGGCACGAGCTTCCGGTGTCATGGACGCGCGTTGGGCTTCTATACGTTTGACCGCTTCATTACATTTTATTTGCCATTCATGACCTTCATCTGCCATTTTTTCAAAATCGTCAATGGTCATTTTATTGAAATCATCAGTAAGACATCCTCCATGATAATCCTTGTAGGTAAATTCCGTCACACGGTTGTTCTGCCAAATTGCCTTATTATTTTTACTCCTTTTATCATTGCTCTATCAATTTAATATACATAATGCCATCACGTTCTCTTGGAATATCCGGCAATAGAAACTTCGTTCCCATGTCAAACAGAATCTCATATTGGCTCTCAGAGTCAAAAATACCATAAATTCTGAGATTCTGGTGATATCACGACCATTTTTACTGTGGATTTCAAAGGTTGCACAATCATGATTCCCATAGCCGCGGAAGATAGCAATTTTGCATTGCGGAATTGCTTTATGGGAAACATCTATGATTTTCTCGCACAGTTTCCTGGGGTGCTTGAGTCCGGGAGGAGGAAGAAAGACAGGCCCGCTTTAAGATAGACCCGCACCGGAATCACGGTATATCGGCACGTCACTGCAACTGCCAAAGTTCCAGGTGGCACACTTTTCGATAGATACAGAATCATTATGACAGATACAGAACACACCATCATAAAGAAAGAAAAGATTGCGTCTCCATCGGACGGACTGGAGATCAGTATCCTCCTGTGCGGACACAACACGCACTCGGGTTCTGCAGGGGCCTCACCGACTGATTGACAACTCCCGGACAGAGAATATAAACGACATTTAGAAGCAAATCCATGAACTACACCGTATGGCAAGACGAATCTGCCGGCCTCGCTGCCACAACCTCCATACCGGTAATCTACATACACTCGTTCCGCGGAAACGGGGAGGATGTATGGCAGGCCTGTAGGGAAATGCCGGGCTGCCCTCCGGTGGTGCTGGTGTCTGTCAACAATCCGGGCGGAGGACTTGACGACGAGTTGTCTCCGTGGCCCGCTCCGGCCGTCTGGAAGGGGCAGGCTCCATACAAGGGCCAGGCAGCAGCACATCTGAAATGGATGACGGAAGAATGCATGCCTGAGGTAGAGGTCCGGCTTAGGGCAATGGGTATCCTGCAGCAGATTCCGATGATTGCCGGCTACTCCCTCGCAGGCCTGTTCGCCCTTTGGGCTGGCTGGACAAGCGGAAATTTCGCCCGTGTGGCGAGTGTCTCCGGCTCGCTCTGGTATCCCGGATTCACGGATTTCATAAGGGACAATGCCCCGGCCGGCCACATCGGCAAGGTCTGCATTTCTCTCGGAGACCGGGAGAGCCACACCCGACATCCCCTCATGAGCCAGGTAGACACCTGCACCGCAGCCGTCGTTGATGCAGTAAAGACCAGGGGCATCGACACCGTCTTCGAATGGAATCCAGGCAATCATTTCGACCACCCCGAACGCCGCATGGCCAGGGCAATCGCAGAAATGGTCAGGTAGTATCGCAAAGCAGGACGCGCCAGATTCACCCCGTCAACAACTGATCAAGTTTGGATATAATGGCGGAAATGAGTAATTTTGTAGGGGCTAACCGCAGATTGCTATGATTATGGACAAGGAACAGAGACTTTACCCGGTAGGTGTACAGACATTCCAAGACCTCAGGACTGGAGAGAACTACCTGTATGTCGATAAGACTGAGTACGTCTACCGTATGACGCACTCAGGAGCAAGATACGTCTTCCTGAGCCGTCCCAGGCGGTTCGGAAAGTCTCTATTGGTGTCTACCCTGCACAGCTATTTCGAAGGGCGGAAAGAGTTTTTCGAGGGACTTGCCATTGAGGGATTGGAGAAAGAATGGACGGTATATCCTGTATTGCACTTTGACATGAGCATGGCCAAGCATGCCGGCAAGGAGCAGCTGGAATCGATGCTGAGCCTCCAGCTGCGGGAATACGAGAGACTGTACGGAAAAGATGAGGCCGAGACCGGTCTTAACGACAGGCTTACAGGTATCATACGCAGGGCATACAGGCAGACAGGGCAGAAAGTGGTAGTGCTGATCGATGAGTACGACACTCCCCTGCTGGACGTGGTGCACGAGGATAAGAATCTGCCGGTGCTGCGGGATGTGATGCGCAACTTCTACAGCCCGCTGAAAGCCTGCGACCCCTGGCTGCGTTTCGTGTTCATGACCGGCATCACAAAATTCTCCCAGCTGAGCATATTCAGCGAGCTGAACAATATCCGCAACATCTCCATGCAGCCGGAATACGCCGCCGTCTGTGGTATCACCGAGAATGAGATACTGACCCAGATGAGCACAGACATAGACGCACTGGCAGAGAGGATGGGACTTAGCCGGGAGGACACCGTCGCGAAGCTCAAGGCAAAATACGACGGATATCACTTCACCTGGCCGTCCGAGGACATCTACAATCCCTACAGCCTTGTCTGCGCGTTTGCCGACGGGGCCATCAGGCCTTACTGGTTCGGCAGCGGCACTCCAACATACCTGATAGAGATGCTGCGGAAGTTCCATGTCGAGCCTTCGCAGATAGGCCGCAACGAGGTCCTGTCACCGGCTTTCGATGCTCCGGCCGAGAGAATGGACGAGCCGACCCCGCTACTGTACCAGAGCGGATATATCACCATCAAGAACTATGACAGGGACACCGAGCTCTACCTGCTGGACATACCCAACGAAGAAGTCAGGACCGGACTGATGCAGTCCCTTTTGCCCAATTACGTGACCGAGCCCCTTGCCAACAAGGCCTCGGCCACAGTGGCCCGGCTCTCCAAGTCTATACGTGAAGGGGATATGGACGGAGCCCTGCGTACCCTCCAGACCTTCCTGTCCACAGTCCCGTACGCAGACCACACCGCCTACGAGGGCCACTACCAGCAGATGCTCTACGTCATACTCTCCCTGCTCGGATACTACGTGGACATCGAGGTCCGCACCCCGAAAGGACGTGTGGACGCAGTCCTGCGCACGGCTACCACGCTCTACATCATGGAACTGAAAATAGACACCACCGCAGACACCGCCATGCAGCAGATCGACCTCCGGCACTACCCCGAGCGGTTCGCCCTCTGCGGCCTCCCCGTAGTCAAGGTAGCCATCTCCTTCGACACCGAAAGACGGACACTCAGCGACTGGAAGATAAGCTGAATTCTGTGTTACCCGCACCTCACTTGATGCAGAGCCAGTTGGTCTGGCGGCCTCTGTTATAATATGCCCACCGGCTGAATCTGATGTCCCCATACCAGCCGTACCCATAGTCGCCCATATCCAGATTCACCGCGCTCCAGCAGATATTGGAGAGAGCTTTCGCGAAATCGGACAATGTCATTGGCACGGATGACTCGACGATCATCAATGAGCAGCCGGTCTTGCTCTCATTGCACAACGCCCTGCGGAATCTCTTTCTTGCGTCCTCGTGCATCCGTGGCCGCCCGTTCTTTACAAGGACGGTCTGCTGGAACCCGTTGCCGGAATGCCAGCTGCCTGATATGACTATCCCCCTCGTCGGATGAAGCGAGATCCTCTCCTTACGGGACGGTGTACCGAAGACCTCGCCGTTTATCCTGTACTCCCCTTCTATCCCGCCATCCTTGCCAGTATAAGCAGCCGGAATCATCAGCAGAGCCTCAGGATCGTATTGATCCGTAAAGCGCAGCCTGCCGCTGTCCTCAATCGGGAACACCTCCAGTCCGCTATCATAGGCCAGAAATACATGACAAACCAGGATCACGCCCGCCGCCGTGCAGCATATCCAGAGAATCCGCTTCAACATTCGCTTTGACATATTCATTAAAGAGTATTAAAGAAACGCAGAGGACTCACATCCCCTGCGTGCTGTACTTTTAGATAGACGCGCTATCCGTTCAGTCAGCATGGAAAATCTCTTTCAGTGCCTGCATGGAGACATTACATACTTTAATAGAACATCCCTGAGAAGAAAATTCCCATGTGGTTTCGTTCGGATGCTTTACCAGAACTCCATTGTAATAAAACTGGGATTTCGTCAGCGCGGCATCCGTAATTTCCTGAAAACTGGAGACCATCTGCTCTTTAAATGAGCCTGGAATCACATTGTATATGATTTCAAACTGATCTAAAGTTATTGTCCCCGAAGGGATATTTGGAAGTGTACACTCAATGTATCCTTCTGATTCTGCAGGTACTGAGCTGGCCAATACGACAGTTGCCGTAACAATCGAAAGAACGGCTGCGGAAATAATAACTAAACTCTTTTTCATAACGACAAAATTTCAATTAATGTTTAACAATGTACTTCATCTCTTTATACCAGTTCCCACGAAAGGTAAACATAGGATGACGGAATTATATTCTTTCTGCGCATGCTTCATCAAAACATTTAATAATATCCCTTATGTTTCGAGGCAAATATTCCGTGACAGCATACTTGACCATCCACGTAGGAATACCATAATAGGCAGCAGCAATACCTCCTGTCATACAAGCTATGGTGTCGCTATCTCCCCCGAGCGATATTGCCAAACGTATTGCAGACTCATAGTCATGACTGTCTAAAAAGGCGATTATCGCTTCAGGACAGGACCCTTGGCAAGTTTCATCAAATTGATATGCCGGTCGGATCTCATTGCATGTCCGGTGTAGATTATATTCGAAAGTACGCTCAATATATTCCCGAATCTCATCTTTGGATTTATGCTGTCGGGCCAAAAATATTGCAGAGGCGATGGACTGTGCGCCTTTTATGCCTTCGGGATGATTGTGGGTAACTTCCGCCGATTGTCTGGCAAGCTCAAGAGCTTCGTCGAGTGTACTGGCAAAGTATCCGCATGGGCTTACGCGCATACCTGCACCATTCCCGAAACTATTGTAAGGCTCTTTATCTTTGCTATAAAAAAGCCATTCGTAGAACATTCCTCCATAACCTCTGTTTGGATATTCATTTCCCCAATCTGTCATGGTTTTCTTCAACGGGACACCGTTCAGCAGCCAATCAGCTACGGCTGCTGTCATGACCGTATCGTCAGTAAAATTTGCACCATATGGGAATAATGGGATTTCTGTTGACTTGCAGTTATTGAACTCATAGAATGCCCCGACAATATCCCCTATTATCGCCCCGATAATACCACCGGATACAAGAGATTCGCCTGTATTTTCTTCGAGCATCATCAAAGTACGTTCATCCTCTTTGCCGTTATAATATTTCCGTAAGGCATCTGCAAAAATAACATTAGGACAGACCGTGTTGAAAAGAGTCATTGACGAATGGAATTTCATTGCATCAACATATCCCAGAATCTCCTCAGCTGACTTTCCGTCGACAGCCAACATTGCCATAGTAATTTCCCGTAGATTCCTTTTGAGCAAAGGATGGTGCAAGAACATTATTGCCTCATCTTTATCGACAATACCGTAATAATCGGAATTCCGACTATGACCAAGTCCCCGCAACTGCGGAAAGATATACCACATCCAATGTGACTGTTTTCTTCCTGCCTGGATTTCTTTCAATGCTGAAGGGTATATTTGTTTATGTGCGCTCACAAACCGCTTTAAATCATATTGCGAAATATACTCTTCGTATTTTGCATAAACCATATTGAATTTGTTTTGAGTTTTGCCTTTCACGATTGGAACTGCCGATTCATTTAACGTTCCACTTTCTCTTTATAGGTTATTCGCAAGACTCTCTTCTCATTGTCTATCTCAATATTACCTAATTTATTAAGTACTGACTGTCCAAGCAGCAACGGCGCAGATTGATTATTTACTACCGACGCTCTGACATTATCCAGATTCAGCCCTCCGAAATTCACATTGCGGAGATTGATGACCGTCCCTTCGCTGATATTCCCATCGGCTGTCATGTAATTTTGCCTGCCAATAACGTCTGTCGGCTTCAGATAGTCATTCTTCATCATGAATGTCGCTTCTACAGATGATATTGACACATCTGATGCTCCCGTATCGAATACGAAATGTAATGGCAGATTATTGATAGTACACTTGACTTTGCATAGGCTGCCCTCTTTCGAGAAAGGAACTTCCACTACTTTTTCTATGTACTGCAGGCTCTCACGATTTTCAGCATTGAGTTCCGTCTCAAGCATCTGTGTGTACTCCTGAATCAATTCCTTAAACCGCGGCATTTCCTTGATGGGATTCAGATCGTCATCCTGCTGTATATGTGCAAAACGACGATACCCTTTCTCTAATGCGATTTCAATATAATGCATCGCCTGGTCAAACTCGCCCATTCTTGAATACAGGCAGGCCGCATCATAATAATTACCGGCATTGGAAGAATCACTTTGGATTATACGGTTCATGAAATCAACGGCCTGTTCTTTTTGTCCCAATCCCCAAAACGCATATTGGGCACATGAATTACTACCAGGAATAGTGTCAAGTTCTACCACCTTCTCATAATCGGCTTTTGCCGCTGAAGTATCTCCCTTAAGAAGGTACATGTCAGCCCTTCCCAAATACGCATAAGCAAAATCGGGCGACAATACTATGGACATCGTATAATCCTCTATTGCACCGTCAATATCACGGGAATTGTCCTTGTACCAGCCCCGACGGTAGTAACCGCCGTAATAATCAGGATAATGACTGACATATCTGTCCAAGTGCTCAATTGCAGAGCTTATATCTCCAATCTCGTAGAGCAAATCAGCTTTGGTCATTATGTAGCTATAGTCTGTAGAATCCAGCGACATCGCAATGTCTATTTGCTCCAACGCCATATCATACAGTCCCATTTCGCTATAGCAGTTGGAAATTCTGCTTGCCGTAATTGGGGACAAGTCTTTTTCCTGACTTTTACTATAATATTCGATCGCTTTTTTATAGGCACGGGTTCGTTCATACACAATACCTATACAGTAATCCCAATAACCATTGTGCGGCTGCCGGGCCGATTCAACCTTAAGCTTTGCCACCAATGAGGTCCTTGACGAATCAGCCAATGCCTGCATTAAATAAAATGCCTTATCATTACCATCTATTGACAGCGCTCTGACAACATCATCTATTGCCTCATCCCATTTCTTCAATCCAAAGTAACTTTCCGCGCGGAAAGAGTATCCTGAAGAATACTCGGGTTCAAGCTTGACAACATAGTCAAATTGCGCTATCGCATCGTCATAACGCTGCTGTGCATTCGCACTACAGCCAACCCCCATATATCCAGTCACATTGCCTTGATCCAATGAGATAAGCTTCCGGCAGTCTTTATCCAACAGATCATATTCCCCTTGTTCGTAGTATAATATCGCTCTCCGTTCGTATGCATCAAAGTTGTCCGGCTGCTCTTTAAGCAAAGAGTTGCAATCCTTTATCGCCAAATCGTATTGACCAAGCTGACGATATATCTCCGCACGGGTCAGAAAGACAAATGCCTGGTATTCCTTATCCTTTTTCGGAATGTTTTTAAAAGCCTTATCCACCGCTGTCAGTGCACGGCCGTATTCTTCCTGATAACTCCGCACATAGGCAATCCACACCAAAGCATATCCATTATCCGGATTCTCCTCCAGCTCTTTGTTCAGATATTCAAGAGCCTCTTCAAAATTGTTACTCTGAACAGCCTCGACACCACGAGTGTAATTGTAGGAGTCAGGGCGTTTGACGTTCTGAGCAAACGTGATCTGCACCCCTAATAAGAGAGCGATTACCGCTAACAAATAAGTCCTTTTCATTGTTGTATTGCTTTATTGTATTGTGTCTATACCGGTTTTGTTGCGATGTAAACAAAGGAGGGCGGAATTTTTGTTAAATTTAATACTGTCGATGATCATACGTTGACTTTCTTTCAAGTATCTCCATCCGGCTTGTACTGCCGTTGAAATACTCAAACAATGCCGATGTCCATTTCTTCATACCTCCATTCAACTGCCTGAGTTTGACGCTTTCCAGCAGATATCGCTTCTCGCGGAGGACATGTTCGGTCTCAACTTTATTGTGCAGCACGCTGTGGCCTGTCTCATTACCGTCCCAATCATACATAGCGACAACCTTTCTGTGGCCATTGTCATATATGTAGCCCACTCGCAAAAGTTTCCCATCCTCTTGATAATAAAATCTTTGCCACTGCATATTCGTGGAAGATATGTACACTGCCAATACTCAGTGAGTTGCTTATTATATATTTGAATTAAAAAAGTTATGGTATTTGTCATTACCAAGATTAATGATGAACAGATTCTCTTTTGCTCTTGTTATTGCTGTATAAATTAATTCTGGAACATTTTCTTCTGCACTGATACTATATTTTGCATGGCTGGTAGATTCAGGCTCAAGTATAAAAATAACGTTTGATGCTTCCCATCCTTTAAAGCTATGAATTGTTGCCATTTTCAAATAATCAGTATCTGTCGTGAAATGTAATTTCTTATTATGTTCAATAGCCTCTTTGTCTTTCTTGAACCTATAAGTAGCCATTGGATTTTGTTGGTTATTCAGACCATGTATTTGTAACAAATGCTGGTATTGTTCAGTGCTTATAAAAGTTGATGTAGTATTTTGACCTGACCATTGATGATAATGTTGCTCTATATCGCGCAAAATGTCCCCCGCTTGTGAAAGAATAACCGTTTCTTTTAGACACAACTGGTTTTCTTCTATGATTTGGCGAACCGCATCACCTATAATATTTATACTTACTGTATGCCCAATATTTCTATATTTTATCCGGCTAAACATTGATACTTGAAATATGTCTGTGTCTTTGAAAACATCTGTTGGTAATTTAGAATCATAAAATTCAATTTGGAAAGCTGTTGCTATATGTGCAAGCTGAGGATTTGTAAACCTTTGCCTTTCTTTTAATTCATGATTCCATGATCCACCTATAAATTCAAGGCGGATATCTCCATTCGAATCTAATTCTCGTTTGAATATATTTTGTTTGGGATCTCCAAATACCACAAATTCACCACCTTCTTCAAGAAAATATTTATTCAGCATTTTCAGCCACACTGTCTGGTAGTCTTGCACTTCATCAATGAAGATCGCCGAAAAGCGCTCTATTTTATTTCCAACTGATTCAAAGAAATCTTCTCTATCATATGAAGAACGATAGACAGGCAACCCTAGGCTATTTGCTTGTACACGAATAAAGTTATGATAATAATCTATTACAACTTTATTCCATGGAAAGTCCGCACGAATTTCACCAATCCGATAACGTATGAAATTCACTAACGATTTAGTGTATGTAAGAATCAAAACCTTTTTCCCGCTGCGTATTTGCGCGTTAACGGCCCTTGTTGCTAATACCTGAGTTTTACCAGAACCAGCTACGCCGCTAATCTTTTGTTTCTTCCCAGCAATACTAAGTGCAAGACTACGTTGAGAAGCAGATAGATTTATAATTTTTCCTTCTTTATATGAATGCCATGCCGGACTTATAATACGAAGAAAACTTTTAAGTATCTTATTGTCAAACTGTGGATTATTATAATTTAACCGTAGTGAATCTATCAATTCCGCCTGTTGTTTTGTATCCGTAAGAAATTCTCTTCCACAACAGTATGTATATTTTCTGTCAACTTCTTGGAAAAAGCAGTCGATTTCATCTTTTGTATTCTTTGTGAAGAGAATCATTTTCTTTATTGTAGACAAATTACGGTTATTATCAATGATTCTTTCTAGCATATCTTCCAAATGCAAACGCACAAGATTCTCGTAGTAATATTGTATGGTTAGTAATGGTGAATTTATAACTTCTTTTCCGTCAACCATAATCCGGTTAACATCAATGCCTTTTTCATCTGATGTAAAAGAACATCTATTCAAATCTTCTTCGAAAAGATTGATGATAAGAATACCTTTATTGGGACGCACTACAACTACATCTGGTGTATCACCTTTAATATCCGGCTTAAGAATGATAAAATCATCGTCCGTCAAATATGATTTATTTATTAAAATAAGGTAAAGTTTCTTCATATTCTCTGAAATGACACCATTTTGTACAGCTAATTGTGGGTCGTATTCTGAATAAACAGGATAGTTACAAGATGTCTTTGCTGCTGTTATAACCGATAAGTTTAGCGGTGAACCATCATAAACAAAGCATTTTGTCTTACACGTGTATTGGTAATACGTATCTGATGTACGACCATATGAGGGATTTTCTAAATCAGAAAAACAATACTGCTCACCAAATATTTTGCAGAATAAATCCATTCTATAGGCATTCGCATTAACAGGTCCCATGCACAGAACAAAGTGTTGATGTCCTGCACGGGGAATCATACAAGCTAATTGCGCCAAGTCAATATCTTCAACATCCAGAATATTAGAGAATATATGAATGATGCACTGCGCGGAGTAATCCAAGCCCAGAACAATGTTACCAACAGCTTTGCCTGGTAAATAATATTGCAATGGCAAAATAGAAACGCCTCCATTTGTCATCTTCATTACATTCATAATGGCCCTATCAAGAGTTGCTGCCGATGGTTCAATTAAAGTTATTCTTTTAATCCACTGTGCCTTATCGCGCTGTGATAAGACTTCAAGTAGACAAAGAGAACCTATTCCTTGCCCACATCCCCAATCGACAATCTCTATTGTTCCTTTCAATTGGTTAAAAGGGAAATTCTGCAAAGCTGCCCTGCATTTTGCGATATGCATTTCGCCATAAGCTGCCATATATGCATTCATGCCTTCCTCTGTCTGCAACAAGCCTACGCCATTTTTTAGCTCAGGATGACGGTAGGGCCGATGGCTATACCCTACAGGAAGAAGACTCTTACAAATCGTAACAACCTCTTGCGCATCTATTTGTTGTGTCCCTCTGAGCAGTTCTTTGTATACTCTCATTATTAATCTATTTCCCAGTTATTGTTTCGCTTTTCAAACCATTCTTCAAAGCATGAAGATAATTTTTTGTTGCTGCTTCCTTGTTTGCATTAGCATAACAATACTCACACTGATGAGGACAAGTATTATACTCCCCTATATCTTTCGCTACCATACAGCCACAATATTTGCGCTGTCCTTTATCTTTCTGCTGAACACTCAGAAAATATTTTCCATTTGGAAGCATAATTGCTCTTTCCGGCATACTACATTCATAAAAAAGAGATGATTCAGGTGTCAAAAACTTAACTCCCATCGAATTCATAAGTCCCTTGTCACGATAAGCTCTACGAACAATCAAATCACTATCTATACAACGGTTTTGTTTGATGCCATATTGTGTCAAGTCTATTTCTTCCCCACAAGTGGCAAGTTGAAATTCCCATTTTTCATTTAATTCGCTCAACCCTTTAGCAAACTGCTCCATTAATGGCAAACTCCAAACATGATAAAGAATGCCGCTCTTTTCCAAATTTACTTTCACCTTGCGGTATTCGAGGATGTCTGCAAAGCTGAATACCAATTTTTCAGTCGCACCTTTTAGCTGATTACCTATGTTTTCAACCTTACGTAATAGTTCTTCCACCCCTATGGTATTTGTGAGAATCATAGGGTCAAACCGCCATATTACCCCATTGTATCCTAGTTTTTCTCTCAATAGGTGAAAAGTTTCTATTCTTTCTGCCAACGGACGAACATTCTTCTCTAAACCATCTACTTCATAATCATTTAAGGTATATTGCACATAGCAGTTAATGCCCATATCCTCAAGTTCATTTAGATGTGTTAATAATGGACGGGGGTTTTTCGACCAAAAAACAATAAACCGTGTATTATTATAGGATATATAACTCCTAACACCATTAAACGGATTTGTCCATGCTGAGTACCCTCTCTTAAGACGGTAGAAAAACCAGTCGGAATAAAAAGCCGGTATATCCGTAGAACGACTCGCTGATACAATAATCGGTGACTGCGCATCAGTTAAGATACCGTTATCGCGTATAATTTTAACTTTGTCATGCAACATAGCGATCCTTGTTAATTGATTGTAAACATTTTCCCTATTTAACTATTTCAAGGGCGCACCGGACAAGGGCCTGATTATCTTCCCCTGCGAGCTTATCTTCCTGAACGGAAAGGAACTGAAGAAATGCATCGAAAAATACATCGAGTTGTGGCAGCTCCCCGACGGATTCCGCAGCTGGTTCGAGAACTCCTGCGGCGTGTACTGCACCCTCGTGGACCGTATTGTGCCCGGCTACCCCAAGGACACGATCAATGAGATCCTGGAGCGCATCGGCTATGAGGACCGCCTCGTAGTAAAGGCTGAAATCTTCCACCTTTGGGTCATCGAGGCCCCTGCAGAGGTTGCCGCCGAGTTCCCCGCCGACAAGGCCGGACTGCACGTACTCTTCGTACCCAGCGAAAAACCCTATCACGAGCGCAAGGTCACCCTGCTCAACGGTCCCCACACCGTCCTCTCCCCCGTAGGCTACCTCAGCGGCCTGAACACCGTACGCGAGTGCGTCGAGGATCCCCTAATCGGCCGTTACGTGCGCAAGGTGATGTTCGACGAGCTGCTCACCACCCTCGACCTGCCCAAGGACGAACTGGAGAAATTTGCTCACGATGTGCTCGACCGCTTTGTCAACCCTTATGTCAAGCACTTCGTTACCAGCATTATGCTCAACTCCTTCCCCAAGTACCGCACCCGCGACCTGCCGGGAGTGAGGATATACCTCGAGCGCAACGGACACCTGCCCCAGGGCCTGGTATTCGGTCTGGCCGCCATCATCACCTACTACAGGGGCGGCAAGCGCGGAGAGGACACCATCACCCCTGCCGATGACCAGAAGATACTCGACCGTCTCTCCGAGCTCTGGGCTACCGGCGACTGCCGCAAGGTAGCCGAGGGCGTGCTGGCCGAGAAATACATCTGGGACGAGGACCTCAATGCAGTACCAGGCCTGACCGACCTGCTGACCGCCGACCTTGAGAAGATCGCGGCAAAGGGCATGCGTGCCGCCGTAGAGGAAATACTGTAGCGACATAACTTCATCATGGACAGATATATCAAGATCAACTCAGCCGACAACGTGGCCGTAGCCGTACACCCCCTCTCCGCCGGAGAGACAGTAGCGGTGGACGGGCTGCGGCTCACACTGGCGGAGGATATACCGGCCGGGCACAAATTTGCCCTCATTGACCTGCACACAGGGGACAATGTGATCAAATACGGGTTCCCGATAGGACACCTGACCGCCGACGCCCCGGCCGGCACCCGCATCGACCACACTAAGCTCAGGACCAATCTGGAAGGACTTCTGGAATACACCTACACTCCCGGACTCACCGATATACCGCCCGCCAGGAATCAACTCACCTTCAAGGGGTACCGCCGGAGCAACGGGAGTGTGGGCATCCGCAACCAGATCTGGATCATCCCTACCGTAGGCTGTGTCAACGGTACGGTGGAGCGCCTTGAGGAACTGTTCCGCAAGAAAATTGAGGGCCGTGAGGGCAGTGTGGACGCAGTGGTGGCCTTCCCCCACAACTACGGCTGCTCCCAGCTCGGAGACGACCATGAGAACACCCGCAGGATCCTCAGGGACATGGTACTTCACCCCAATGCCGGCGGAGTGCTCGTCGTCGGACTCGGCTGCGAGAACAACCAGATGAGTGCCTTCCGCGAGCTTGTCGGTCCGGTGGACTCCTCCCGCATCCGCTTCATGGAGACTCAGAAAGTAGAGGGTGACGAAATCGGGTACGGCATGGAGCTGCTCCGCGGCATCTTCGAGGCCTGCCGCCATGACGTCAGGGAGGAAGTACCTGTCTCTGAGCTGAAAGTAGGTCTCAAATGCGGTGGTTCAGACGGCCTTTCCGGCATCACCGCCAACCCGCTCCTGGGACTGTTCTCCGATTGGATTGTCTCACAGGGAGGTACTACAGTACTGACCGAAGTGCCCGAGATGTTCGGAGCCGAGACCCTGCTGATGAACAGGTGCTGCGACCGGGCCACATTCGACTCCCTGGTGGCCATGATCAACGACTTCAAGGAATATTTCATACGCAACGGACAGCCCGTGTACGAGAATCCCTCGCCGGGCAACAAGGCCGGAGGCATTTCCACCCTCGAGGAGAAATCCCTGGGATGTACCCAGAAGTCCGGCAGTTCCATCGTAAGGGGCATTCTTAAATATGGTGACAGGCTGAGTCTCAAGGGACTCAATCTGCTGAGCGCTCCCGGCAACGACCTGGTGGCCGCCACTGCCCTGGCCTCTGCAGGGTGCCAGATAGTGCTGTTCACCACCGGCCGCGGTACTCCATTCGGAACTTACGTGCCTACGATGAAGGTGTCCACCAACACCCCGCTGGCTGAGCGCAAGCCGCTGTGGATAGATTTCAACGCAGGCGTACTCGTGGAAGGCACATCCCGCGAAGAGCTGCTGCACAAGTTCATCGAATACGTACTTAAAGTCGCATCCGGAGAGCCGGTCAACAATGAGATGTCGGACTTCCGCGAGATAGCCATCTTCAAGTCCGGCGTAACCCTCTGAAAACGCAGTTCCCGCACCGGTTCCTCCCAATTCGTTGAGCCAAAAGCGCACACCAGTCACCGTGGAAGGGGATGTCCTCTGAAAAGGACGCGCTTCGCGCTTTTCCCTCCCACCGCTTCGCGGCGGGCCCCTCCCTCTAACAGGCCGAGGGTGGCATGCTTTTCAGAGGATATCCCCTTCCGCGGTGAGACTACGATAACGAATCAGTCTCTGTCTAATAGTTTTCGATATTGAGGGGGGTAAGTATGTCCATGTGCATGAAGTTGTCCTTCCGCTCCGGACGCTTATGCTTGATGATGTAGTCAGAAAGGGCCATTACCGCATTATATGACTGGAGGTCAGTGTGTTGGCAGATAAGGGCACTTATCAGCCCGCTGCTCAGCGCACTTATATTTTTTTCGAGATTGTCGAAACCTATCACTACCCGGTCGGGGTCCGGATTCCGGGACAGGTACTCCGAGAGCAGGTGCACGCGGGAGTTGAACATCACTATGTGGTGTATTCCGGGATGGGACTTGAAGAAGGTCTGAAGCTGACGTTCAGTATCCTTGGGTGCCTGGGGGTCGATGAAAAGATTGTGTATCCCGCTTGAGGGATAGTGCTCAGCCATGTAGTCCAGGAAGCCGGACCGGCGGTTGAGAGTAGGATCGGACTGACGCATCTTGTCACGTATAATCCTGACTACAAGCACTCCTTTAATCTGCTTAGGAGATGTTCGCAGGGTGAGCAGACGGGCACAGAGATATCCGCTCTTATACATAGGCATGCCGTAATACGCAAAATGTCCGTCATCTTCCAGCTTTGAGTCCACGTACACATAGGGAATACCGCGGAGATTCAGGGCATTTGCCAGTGTGTAGGTATCGTTCTTGAAAAATGGAGGCAGCACTACCCCGGAAGGATTGCTTTCCAGAAGCTGCATGCAGGCCTTGCGGAACGACTCCGGACTGTACTGGTCATACAGAAAAATCCTGGTCCGGATATTCATCGACGCGATATTCTCCCCCCCTTTCTCAAATCCCTCACGGACCAGATACCAGTAGTCTTCCTTTACGCTGTCCGGCAGGATACACGCTATCACGTGCTCCTTGCGAGTGGCCAGCATGGAGGCATATACATTGGGTTCATAGCCCAGTTCGTCGATGACCTGACGTATTTTCTCCATGCTCTTCCGGGAGACTCCGCCGCGGTCGTGGAGCACACGGTCCACCGTACCCTTTGACACACCGGCAAGTTTGGCTACATCGGCAATGGTTATCTTTTTATTATTTTCTTCCATTTATATCGTTTTATATTGTTTTTCTAAGGTTCACGCGGGACAAATATACAAATAAAATCGTGTTTTTTTAAAAAAATTTCGTGCACGTACACGAAAATAAAAATAAATGCCTACTTTTGTAAGCGAAAAACTAATCAGTACTATGGCAAAAGTTGTTACTTTCGGAGAAGTCATGCTCCGTCTCTCTACCCCAGGCTACCTGAGGTTCTCACAGGCAAAACAGTTTGACGCCACATTCGGCGGAGGTGAAGCCAATGTGGCCGTATCCCTGGCCAATTACGGAATAGACGTGCAGTTCGTCACCAGACTGCCCGAGAACGAGATAGCGCAGAGCTGCGTCCGCGACCTGCACTCCTACGGCGTAGGCACCGACTACTGTGTGTACGGCGGCGACCGCCTCGGCATCTACTTCCTGGAGACAGGAGCCGTGGCACGCGGCAGCAAGGTGGTGTACGACAGGGCTCACTCCTCCATCTCCGAGATACAGGCCGGCATGATAGACTGGGAGAAAGTGCTCGCAGGAGCATCCTGGTTCCACTGGACCGGCATCACACCCGCCATCAGCCAGGGCGCGGCCGACGCCTGCCTGGAGGCAGTAAGGACAGCCAACCGCCTCGGCGTGACCGTCTCATGCGACCTTAACTATCGCAAGAACCTCTGGAAATACGGCAAGAAGGCCTCAGAAGTAATGCCCGCTCTCGTAGAGTGCTGCGACATCATTCTCGGTAATGAGGAAGATGCGGAGAAGGTATTCGGCATCAAGCCCGAAGGTTTCGACGCCGCAGCCACAGAGGGCAAGGTCAATGCAGCCGAGTTCGAGAGCGTATGCACCCAGCTGATGCAGAAATTCCCGCGTGCGAAGAAGGTCATCATCACCTTGCGCGGCTCCATCAACGCCAACCACAACACTTGGGGAGGCGTCCTCTACGACGGTCAGAAACTCTACACCTCTCCCCGCTACGACATCACCCACATCGTGGACCGTGTCGGCGGCGGTGACTCCTTCATGGGAGGTCTGATCTACGGCCTGCTCACCTATACCGGCGACGACCAGAAGGCCCTGAACTTCGCAGTAGCAGCTTCCTGCCTGAAGCATACCATCTTCGGAGACTACAACCAGGTAACTGTCAAGGAGGTCGAGAACCTGATGAAAGGCGACGCCTCCGGACGTGTAAGCAGATAATATAAAGGGAAAAAGACAATGGCAAGATTCAACAAGATACAGACCCTCACGGCCATGACCGGCACCGGCATGGTCCCCGTGTTCTACCACAGCGACATAGAGGTGTGCAAAAAGGTCCTCAAGGCCTGCTATGACGGAGGCGTGAGAGCCTTCGAGTTCACCAACAGGGGCGACTTCGCCCACGAGGTATTCGCCGAGCTCATGAAATACAGCACCCGGGAGTGCCCGGACATGGTGCTCGGCGCAGGCACTGTTGTGGATGCAGGCACGGCCTCACTTTATATACAGATGGGCGCCAACTTCATCGTCGGGCCCCTCTTCAACCCCGACGTGGCCAAGGTCTGCAACCGCCGCTGCATCCCCTACTCTCCCGGCTGCGGCTCGGTAACCGAGATAGGCTTCGCCCAGGAGGCAGGCTGCGACCTGATCAAGGTCTTCCCGGCCGGCAATGTAGGCGGCCCGTCATTCGTCAAGAACGTGCTCGCCCCCATGTCCTGGAGCATGCTGATAGTGACAGGTGCTGTGGAGCCGACAAGGGAGAACCTCACAGAGTGGGTCAAGGCCGGAGTGAGCTGCGTCGGCATGGGCTCCAAGCTCTTCCCCAAGGACGCAATAGCCTCCGGCGACTGGAACCGCATCACCACCCTGTGCCGCGATGCCCTTGGATACATCGCTGAGGCACGCACTGCCAAGAAATAACTGAAACTCTAACCTGATACTGTATGAAAGAAGAATCCACAAGCAAGAAACTCATGACCAACTGGAGGTGGTGGATGTGCGTACTGCTCTTCCTGGCCACGACCGTCAACTACATGGACCGCCAGGTCCTGTCGCTGACCTGGAAGGACTTTATCGCCCCGGAGTTCCACTGGACTGACAGCGACTACGGCACCATCACCGGTATTTTCTCCATCGTCTACGCAATCTGCATGCTCTTCGCCGGCAAATTCGTGGACTTCATGGGCACCAAGAAAGGCTACCTCTGGTCCATCGGAGTATGGTCCGCCGGAGCCTGCCTCCACGCCATCTGCGGCTGGCTCACCGTGCATATTGAAGGCTTCGAAAATGCAGCCGCGATGACGGCAGTCGAGAACGGATCCGCCGCTGCCCTGGCCATAGCCTCCACCAGCGTCTGGCTATTCGTGGCCGCCCGCTGCATTCTGGCTCTGGGAGAAGCCGGCAACTTCCCCGCCGCCATCAAGGTGACAGCCGAGTATTTCCCCAAGAAGGACCGCGCCTTCGCCACCTCGATATTCAACTCCGGAGCCTCGATAGGCGCCCTCGTTGCCCCTGCCACCATTCCGCTGCTCGCCCAGTTCTTCAAGGACCGCGGCGTAGGTGGAGGCTGGGAGATGGCTTTCATCATCATAGGTGCCCTTGGCTTCATCTGGATGGGATTCTGGGTCTTCATGTACGACAAGCCCGAGAAGTCGAAGCACGTCAGCAAGGCCGAACTGGACTACATTCACCAGGACGATGCGGAGAATGTATCAGCCGCAGCCTCTGCATCCGAAAAGGACGAGCTGAAGATTCCCTTCTGGAAATGCTTCACCTACCGTCAGACCTGGTCCTTCATAGTCGGCAAGTTCTTCACCGACGGAGTATGGTGGTTCTACCTCTTCTGGGCTCCCGCCTACTTCTCCGACACATACGGCTACGCATCCAGCTCCAGCCAGGCCATTACCCTTATTTTCACCCTCTACGCCATCGTAACCGTGCTTTCCATCTTCGGAGGCTACTTACCTAAACTATTCGTAGAGAAAAAGGGAATGAACCCCTACAACGGCCGCATGCTGGCCATGCTCATCTTCGCTTTCTTCCCTCTGTTCGCCCTCTTTGCCCAGCCCCTCGGAGGCTTCTCCGCATGGTGGCCGGCAGTAATCATCGGACTCGCGGGAGCCGGACACCAGGCCTGGTCGGCCAACCTCTTCTCCACCATCGGAGACATGTTCCCCAAGTCGGCCATCGCCACCATCACCGGTATCGGAGGTATGGCGGGCGGCATAGGCTCTTTCCTCATCAACAAAGGAGCCGGCGCTCTCTTCACCCACTCAGAAGAGATGGGAGAGGCGTTCACATTCCTGGGGTTCAGCGGCAAACCGGCCGGATACATGATTGTCTTCTGCATATGCGCCGTAGCCTACCTGATTGCATGGGCCATCATGAAGTCCCTCGTACCCAAGTACAAACCCATCGAAAAGTAACGTCTGATCATCATATTGTTTTCGCCAGGCCTGCCGCACTCCTTCAGCGGGAGGCCTTTTTCTAAAGATACGGCATTATGCACCTCAAAATACATCACTCACTCCTGACCGCAGCATTTCTCCTGCTGTCCTCCTTTCCGCTTTCCGCCCAGGATTACGGAGTAAGCGGCTTCATGCCTGCGTTCTTCCCTCAGATGAAAGCATCCCTTTCCTGGCCTGAGGCCTGGGGCAACAGTCCTGAGAAGGACTTCGGGACGTGGAAGGTCCGTGCCCGCGGCATTGTCCTTGAGTGCATGGAGAATATTCCTCCTGCTCCGGATGAGTTCGGAATGGCAGTGACTGCCTCCGAACAGAGGGACGGATATACTGCCCGGAAGATAGAATTCAACCTCTCCGCATGGTACCGTGTCCCGGCGTATCTGCTGGTTCCGGACGGAGAGGGTCCCTTCCCGGCAGTACTGGTGCTGCACGACCACGGAGCCCATTTTACAATAGGCAAGGAAAAACTGGTCCGGCCCTTCGGAGTATCCCCCGAGGTGCAGGAAGATGCCCTGCAATGGGTGGAAAAATGCTATGACGGGGTATTCGTAGGCGACTTTCTGGCGCAGCACGGTTATGTTGTCCTGGCAGTGGATGCCCTGTACTGGGGTGACAGGGGCCGGCTGGAAGGAGCGGACTACGACGTGCAGCAGGCTCTGGCGTCCAATCTGCTTCAGATGGGAGGCTCCTGGGGCGGAATCATCACTGCCGACGACATGCGCAGCACGGATTTTCTGGCATCTCTGGACTGCGTGGACACCGCCCGCATCGGTTGCCTGGGATTCTCGATGGGGGCCTACCGCTCGTGGATGCTGGCCGCCGTGAGCAGCCGCATCGCCGCCTCGGCCTCAGTATGCTGGATGAACACCACGGAACATCTGATGACTATGACCAACAACCAGAACAAGGGCGGCTCGGCGTATTCGATGATCGTTCCCAGACTGCGCCGCTACATGGACTATCCACACACGGCCGTCCTGGCCTGTCCCCGCCCGGCCCTGTTCTTCAACGGCAGTCAGGACAAGCTCTTTCCCGTCGAGGGCGTGGAGGACGCCTACGACATCCTGAGGAAAGCCTGGGAGGACAATAATGCAGAAGACAGGCTCGTCACCAGAATATGGGACGAGAAACATTTCTTCAACCGGCAGATGCAGGAGGAGGTTCTGGGGTTTTTCCGCCGCTGGCTTTGATGACAGCAGTGGCAGCAGCCACGGCCAGCTGGTCGCAGCGGTTGTTCATGGGGTTGTCAGCATGGCCCTTGACCCATACAAAAGTGACACGGTGGCGGCGATAGACAGACAGAAAACGTATCCACAGATCGGCATTGAGACGCTTTTCGAAATTCTTGCGTTCCCAGCCGAAGACCCAGCCCTTGTTGACCGAGTCGACCACGTACTTGGAATCACTGTAGAGGATTATTTCCGCATTGTGACGCTTGACCGCCTCGAGGCCGACAATGACGGCCGTGAGTTCCATACGGTTGTTGGTCGTCTCCGGAAAACCGGCAGAGAGCTCCTTATAATGCTCTCCACAGCGCAGGATAACACCATAACCGCCCGGCCCGGGATTGCCCCGGGACGAGCCGTCGGTAAAAATCTCTATAGGCAGTTTCCTTTCAGCGCACATCGCTCACTGCACTACACCGGTCCCTTGACTCCGCCCTTGGAGCCGCCTTCGGATGCTGACGGCGCCTTCAGGACATTCTCCCGCATTTGCTCATAGTTCCAGCGGTTGCGCACTATGTCGATGGCCTCGTAGATGGCCGACTTCATGGGCATGGGATTGGCCGCGTTCTTACCGGCCAGCTCGTATGCGGTACCGTGATCCGGAGCGGTGCGCACTATCGGCAGACCGGCCGTAAAGTTGACTCCTGTATCGAAGGCCAGGGCCTTGAAAGGAATGAGTCCCTGGTCGTGGTACATGGCCAGGACAGCGTCAAAATTGTACTGCTGATGAGTGCTGAAGAATCCGTCCGGAGAATAAGGTCCGAAAGCCAGGATATTCTCGCGGCCGGCAGCCTCGATGGCAGGACTGATGACGTCTATCTCAGCACGTCCCAGCAGACCGCCGTCTCCTGAGTGTGGGTTGAGTCCCAGAACGGCTATCTTGGGCCGGACTATACCGAAATCCTTTCTCAGGGACTGGTCCATAACGCGGATCTTTCCTAAAATCTTCTCCACTGACAGAGCGCCGGGAACCGAGGACAGGGGCAGATGGTTGGTCACCACTCCTACCCTCATCTTGCCCGACACCATGAACATCATGCCGTCACTGCCTCCGCTCTGTTCAGTCAGGTACTCGGTGTGACCGATGAAGCCGGGCAGATGCAGGGCCACGTCCTTCTTGTTCAGAGGAGCAGTGATCAGAGCATCCAGATCTCCGGCCACCAGATCCCTGACCGCAGTCTGCAGAGAGACCAGAGAAGCCTCTGCCCCTTCGGGCGAGGGCTGTCCGGGATCGATGCGGAAATTGTCCTGCACGCAGTTGATGATGTTGACCCGCTTGGAGTGATAGTCCTTGGCGGTATTGATGATGTTGGTATTGAGTGTCTCCACGTCAGAGAGCTGCTTCTTGTAGAAGCCGAATGCCCTCGAGGAGCCATAGACGATCGGGATGCAGAGATCCAGGAGGCGTGCATCTGTCAGAGACTTGATAATCACCTCATAGCCTATTCCATTCGTATCACCCTGGGTGATTCCTACTATGATTTTCCTATTCATGGCTATAAATTTTGTGGCCCGTGTACAGACGGGCGTGCAAATTTAATCACTTTTTCGCTACCTTTGTCAGCATGTCCAATATTCTTGACAGAGATATCAAGTACCTCCCCGGCATCGGAGAGAAGCGGGCCGCCCTCCTGGACAAGGAACTCGGCATCCGCACTTTCCGTGACATGCTGTACACATTCCCCTACAGGTACATCGACCGAAGCCGGGTCTACTCCATCTCGGAGATAGACTCGTCCATGGCATATATACAGATCAGAGGCAGGATAATACGTACATCCACTGCAGGATCCGGCAAATCAGCCCGCTTCATTGCCACCCTCAAGGACGACAGCGGCACCATAGACCTTGTATTTTTCAAGGGAGTAAAATGGATACAGGACAAAATCTCCCCGAACCGCGAGTACATCGTATTCGGCAAGCCCTCCCTCTTCAACGGCGGCTGGAACATGGTCCATCCGGAGCTCGACCCGGTCGGCGAGAGCGGAGCCTCCTCCTGGCCCTCCACCCTCATCGGCATATACTCCAGCACCGACAAGCTCCGCAACAACGGCATTTCCATCAAGGTCTTCGCCCGCCTCCAGCAGACCCTGCAGCAGAAGATTGCAGGGGCCGTCCAGGAGACCCTTCCAAAGGAAGTCCTCTCCTCCCAGAAACTGCCTTCCCTTGCATTTGCCCTGGCCAACATCCATTTTCCCAAGGATATGCGGAGCCTCGAGACTGCCCGCTACCGTCTCAAGTTCGAGGAACTCTTCTTCCTCCAGTTGTCCCTGCTGCGGCAGAAGAATGTGAGAATGAACGGGGCCTCCGGAATCCTGTTCCACAAGGTAGGAACGGCATTCAATTACTGCTACAGCAGGCTGCCGTACGAGCTGACCGGAGCGCAGAAACGGGTAATCAAGGAGATACGGCGCGATACCGTCTCCGGCAAGCAGATGAACCGCCTCCTGCAGGGGGACGTGGGCAGCGGCAAGACGATGGTGGCTCTGCTGACGGCCCTTATAGCAGTGGACAACGGATACCAGGCCTGCGTGATGGCTCCTACGGAAGTGCTTGCAGTACAGCATTTCCGCAATTTCGAACGTTCGCTTGCAGGCTCGGAGGTCCGGGTGGCCCTGCTGACCGGCAGTACAAAGGCAAAAGAGCGCAGGGAAATAGACGAGGGGCTGCGCAGCGGAGAGATAGACATCCTCATCGGCACCCACGCGGTCATAGAGGACAATGTGGTCTTCTCCCATCTGGGATTCGTGGTCATCGACGAACAGCACCGCTTCGGGGTGGACCAGCGGGCCAGGCTGAGACTCAAGGCATCCGAGCCGCCCCACATCCTGGTGATGACGGCCACGCCCATCCCGCGGACCCTGGCCATGACCCTCTACGGCGACCTGGACGTGTCCGTAATCGACGAGCTGCCTCCTGGCCGCAAGCCGGTACAGACCATCCATGTGACGGAGGGGCAGAGGTTCAAGATGTACGATTTTATCAAGAGCGAGATACGCAAGGGACGGCAGGCCTTCATCGTCTACCCCCTGATCAAGGAATCCGAGAAACTCGATTATCAGAACCTGGAACAGGGGTACAACACCGTAGTAGACTACTTCAAGGCTCCGGAATTCGTCACCGCAGTGGTACACGGCCAGCAGAAGAACGAGGACAAGGCCTTCGACATGAAACTCTTCGCAGACGGCAAGGCGGACATCCTCGTGGCCACCTCTGTCATTGAGGTCGGAGTGGACGTGCCGAATGCTTCGGTGATGGTCATCGAAAGCGCCGAGAGATTCGGGCTGTCCCAGCTGCACCAGCTGAGAGGCCGGGTAGGACGCGGAGCAGAGAAGTCATACTGCCTGCTGATGACCGGCTACAAGCTCAGCGAAGACTCCCGGAAACGGATAGAGCTCATGTGCTCCACCAACGACGGCTTCGAACTCGCCGAAGCCGACCTCCGCATGCGCGGTCCCGGAGACATGGAAGGTACGCGACAGAGCGGCCTGGCCTTCGACCTGCGCATAGCCGACCTGGGCAAGGACTCCCCCATCCTCAATCAGGCCAGGGCAGCCGCCTCCGATATTCTCGCGGACGATCCCCTGCTCGGAAAGCCTTCCTCCGCCCTGCTGCGCTCAGGACTGGACCAGCTGCGCCAGACTTCCGGAGAGATCATAGACTATTCCACCATAAGTTGAATTTATAACCGAATTTTGTAATATGAAAATCAGAACCATCGCCCTCGTGGCACACGACAACCGCAAGCGGGACCTCATCGAGTGGGTCCGTTTCAACCGCGGCACCCTGGAAAAATACCGTCTCATCTGCACCGGTACCACCGGCCGTCTCGTACAGGAAGCCCTGGAAGCCGATGACCCGGCAGATAAAAACCTGGACATCACCAGACTGAAATCCGGTCCGCTCGGAGGCGACCAGCAGCTCGGAGCCCTCATCGCAGAGGGGGAGATAGACATGATAGTATTCTTCTGGGACCCCATGCAGCAGCAGCCCCACGACGTGGATGTCAAGGCCCTGCTCCGCATATCCAACCTCTACAACATCCCTACGGCCTGCAACCGCAGCACCGCCGATTTCCTCATATCCTCCCCTCTTTTCAACGAGGACTACGACCGGATAGTCACCGACTACTCCGGTTATCTCAACAGAGAGCTTAAAGAAGCTACAGTCCAGAATATCTGAAATCAGAAATACACATTATGGATACACCTGAGACAAAAGAAAACCGGGCCATCTCCGGGCAAGAGGATATTTCCGGCAACGATATCGGGAAATGGACTGTCCTCGAGAGCGAATACCTCATCCGCCGCCCCTGGCTCACGGCCCGCCGCGACAAAGTGCGGCTTCCCAACGGGGTAATCAATCCGGAATACTACGTTCTCGAATACCCTGACTGGATCAACATCATCGCCATCACCGTGGACGGACGCATGGTCTTCGAGCGGCAGTACCGCCACGGCAGGGGCGAGGTAGGCTACGAGATCCCTGCAGGAGTCTGTGATCCGGGCGAGACACCGGAACAGGCTGCCCGCCGCGAGCTTCTGGAGGAGACCGGTTTCGGAGGAGGCTCCTGGCGTCTCAACATGGTGGCTGCCCCCAACCCCAGCACCAGTACCAACCTCTGCTACAGCTTCATTGCCACCGGAGTCCACAAAATAGGAGACCAGCGGCTGGAGGCGACTGAAGACATCGCCGTGCACCTCCTCTACGAGGATGAGGTACTGCTCCTCATGCGCGAGGGAAAGATCATCCAGGCCCCGATGCTCTGCTCCCTATGGAAATATTTCGCCGAAAAGACAACCCTATAAACCTTCCGATTATGAAAGACATAGACTATGACAGCTTGAGTTTCAAGCAACTACTCAAATACGCCGAAAAAGGCGACGAATGGGCACAATATCTGGTAGGACTGGAATACGCCTTCCCCGAAAATGAAGAAGATACGGATGATGAGGAGGCTGTCAGATGGTTCCGCAAAGCTGCGGACGCAGGTGTACCCGAGGCCTGCTTCAGGATAGCCGAGAGGATGTTCACCGGCAGCGGTATCGAACAGGATCCGGAGGCGGCATACGACCTGGCCCTGAAAGTTGCCGAAGAGGCCGACCTGCCTGAGGCGTGGGCACTCCTGGGCTTTATGTACGGAGCGGGCGTTCCCGTAGAGGAGGATATGGACAAATGCCGGGAGTTGCTGGAGAAAGGAGCCTCCATGGGGTCCGAATATGCTCAGTCGCTGCTGGATGAGCTCGACAACGGAACTCTTTTCGGGGATGAAGAAGATGATGAGGATGAAGATGAAGACGATGACGATGACGATGACGATGACGATGAGGATGAGGATGAGGAGGACGATGATGACGATGATGACGATGAG
>ULLI01009419.1_pt1 | contig 34337 bp, 27 predicted proteins | sample 1951351 | NCBI WGS metagenome assembly ULLI01 (sample SAMEA4835520, study PRJEB28245) | human gut metagenome | biome: gut microbiome; material: fecal sample | place: Denmark | collected 2008 | reverse complement strand
CACATCACCGTACACACCCGCGTCACAGACACCTCTCGGACCGACACCGGCCACAGCACCCAACCACAACGGCAGGGAATCGCGGGAAATGCTGCCGTTGCGGAAGCACATCACCGTACACACCCGCGTCACAGACACCTCTCGGACCGACACCGGCCACAGCACCCAACCACAACGGCAGGGAATCGCGGGAAATGCTGCCGTTGCGGAAGCACATCTTCGTACACACCCGCGTCACACACACCTCTCGGGCCGACACCGGCTACAGCACCCAACCACAACGGCACAGAAATATGGGATTTGCTGCCGTTGCAGTACTAGAAAGGGGAAAAACGGCATAACATGGCTGCACCAATCTACAATCCTGATACTCCTTCCGAAGGAGTATCGCTTTCCCGCAAAATTCCGACTCCTTCCGAAGGGGTGCACAAGGCGCATACACGCCACAGGCACACAGAAGGCCATTTTCTCCGGATGCCTTTCCATAAGGGAAAGCCTTCGCACGCAGGAAGCCGCTATTCCACTATCTCCTGGAACCGGTACCTGAGGGCATTGACCAGCTTGGGGTCGTTGGGATCCACCTCCTTGCCGCTGTCGTCGGTAATGCTGATACCGGTGACATCCAGGCCGGAAGTCACGAAACCGATCGGGTCCTCGATGTAGCGGCGCAGGGTGCGGTAGTATTTGCGCAGATCGGTGCGGACATACTGCTCGTCCGGCATCATCACCGGCAGACCGGCCACCTGACGGATACCCGTGAGCAGGTACACATACTGACAATCAGCGTCGTACACGTGCATCACTAGCCCAGGCAGGCCGCAGAACTTCCAGGGCCCTTCGGACAGCGGTAACTCAGGCGCGAACCAGGCCACATAGTCCCTGCCCCGGAAGGAGCACTCCGCCCGACGCACCCGGTAACCCAGCATCTCCTTCCATTCATCGCACAACTTCCAGCCGAAATCCGGCACGGATTCCTCCACCTCGAACCAATCCAGCATCTTGTCTATCATCGTCATCCGCCCGGCCTTGGGCCAGTTCTTGAATATCTGCACCGAAGTGCCGCCTTTCACATCCCCGACAGAGGAGAAGTCCATGCTGCCGGCATTCACCAGCGAGGTTATCAGCGAGTCGCGGTAATAATTGCTGTAGCTGTAGAAACGCGAGACTCCCGAAGGCCCGCCACACTGCAGCAGCATCACTTCATCGGAAATGTCCGTGCTGTCACCGGAGTGCAACGTCCCCTCCGGCGTCATCCGGGTTCCGGACACAGTATCCTGCAGCCAGGCATAGCGGTAGGTGCACTCTATCAGGGCAGTCCCTATCAGCTCGTAGCCCTGGGTCTTCTCATCATCGGAAAAGACTGTCATGGTGTTCTGACCGGCAACAACAACGGGAAACAACGTCAGTACCACGGCTACAAGAGCAATCGCTCCCACCGGCTCCCAGACGCGCCGCATCTGTCTGCCATCACCGCAACGGCACCGTTTTCCGGAATTCGCTGCCGTTGTGGTCGGACGGAAACCACGGATGCGTGCATACACAGCCTGCAAGGAGGGGGGAGACATAACGCCCATGCCGCAACGGCACCGTTTTCCGAGATTCGCTGCCGTTGTGGTCGGACGGAAACCACGGATGCGTGCATACACAGCCTGTAAGGAGGGGGCAGACGTAACGCCCATGCCGCAACGGCACTGTTTCCCGAGATTCGCTGCCGTTGTGGCAGGAGGTGCAGAAAATACGGAAAATGCAGATAACAGGCGGGCGATAAATGTCATTTTTTCCATAAGCGATGGTTTTAAAGTATCTCCTGAAAATCGAATTTCAACTTGAACGGGTCACTCCCATCCGCTGGCTTGCTGACCCGTACGGCAGAGATGGCCGAGGCATCTATTTCGGACATTATCAGCATCGGATTCTCGGTGTAGCGGCGCAGGGTACGCAGGTACTTCTCCACATCGGTCCGGATATATTGGGCGTCGGGCATCTCCACCCGCAGGCCATCCTTCACCGTCAGACCCTCCAGCACATAGCGGTACTGCATGCGCACGTCATACACTTCGAGGATCAGCCCCGGCAGACCGCAGAACTTCCAGGGCCCGTCCGACACCGGCAGTTCCGGCGCGAACCACGCCACATAGTCCCTGCCCCGGAACGTACATTCCGCCCGGCGTACCCTGTAGCCCAGCACCTCCTTCCATTCATCGCACACTTTCCATCCGAAATCCGGCACCTGCTCCTCAACCAGGTAATTATCCGCCCCGACGACATCGGTCGAGGTCATCCGTCCCGGCTCAGGAAAATGCTTGTACACTGTAAATGCAGTACCGGAAGGCAGCGACCACACGTCAAAAGCCGTCCCGCCACCTCCGTCAGCTGCCAGCATCAGCGAGTCCAGGTAGAACTTGTCATAGCTGTAAAAACGGGAGACTCCGGAAGGTCCGCCGCACTGCAGCAGCATCATACCCCGCTCCAGGGCAGCACTGTCCCCGGAGAGCAGACCGCCGTCAGGCGACATCCGGGCCGTAGTATCCTTCAGCCAGAAATAACCGTAGCGGCATTCGAGCCGGGCCGTACCGATACTGTCCATCCTATAAGCCACCGGCTTGATCATGACCTGAATCGACTGGCACAGGCCGTCGGCGGGAGAAATTGCCATAGGCAGCAGGGCAACGAGGAGCCATGCCGATGCATAAATTGCAAGCGAAACTTTTCTCATATCATAAACTTTTATCGTTTCTGAAACCGTTTTCTGACTGCAAAATTACCGGCAGGACTCCTTTCATAAGGTCAACAAATACCTAACAAATGTTAACAACTCTTAACCGCCATTGGGAAAGTGCCGGCAAGAATCCCCTTTCCCAGTCACCTTCCGGGACGGAACCCGAAGCCGGCACGACAAGAAGGCACTACGGGCTGGACGGACTGTGTTAACGAATGTTAATTTCTGCAAATGTCCGGAAACCATGCGTATATTTGCAGGGCCATGCAGAGCAGACGCACATTCATCATCGTAGGCACGGCCGTAGGAGCGGCCCTTGTCACAGCCCTCACCCTTACGGTGATCTGGCTCATAGGGTCGTACCGGGACAGGCAGGATGAGTTCGCGGAAAGGGTAGAGTCGGCCCTGGACGAAGCCGTAACATCAGAGATGGATGCCCGCCAGGCTGAAGGAAGAAGCCTGGTTCTGCTCCAGACAGATACTTCGGACGGACTGGACATCTTTCAGGAATTTCTGGCGAATATCTCTGTCAATGAAATCGCCTCCATCAAGGTCTACAAAAGCGGGACAGCCTACACCGACGCCATCCGCCGCATCATGGCAACTGTTCCGGATACGGACAGCCTGACCGGTTTCCGCACGTCCAACTTCCTGCTGACTTTCTACGCCATGCTGCGGTACAAGGACATATCCCGGCCCTGCTCTGTCACAGTCGGGACAGAGGCCATAGACACTGCCGGCATAAACATATCGATGGATTCCCTGATGCATTTTCTCGAAGGCTTCGGCCCGGACATAAAAATCACCGGATCTTTCACCGTCACACCTGACAGAGACTCCGTGTCAAGGGTCCTGTACTCCGACAGCACAGTCATAGACCGGCCGCTCACATTTACCCGCACGATACACATAGGCGACTCCACACCCCGTATAGTCTGCACCGTACAGATGACCGACCCGTCCCGCGACTTCCTCCGCCAGATGGCCGGCCTCATCACCGGCATCTCCGCCATTGCCGCCATACTGTGCTTCTGCTACATCTACCTGCTGCGCACCGTATTCCGCCAGAAAGCCATCGGCGAGATGCGCCGGGACCTGACCCACAACATCACCCACGAGCTCAAGACCCCCATTGCCACCGCCTCAGCCGCCAGCGAAGCCCTGCTGGAGTACTCCGCCGACGAGGATCCGGAACGCCGTCGCCGCTACCTCGGCATCATCCGGGACCAGCTCAACTCCCTGTCCGCAATGGTAGGCCGCATCCTCGACACCTCCCTGCAGGAGCGGGACGATTTTCCCCTGAACTCAGCCCCCTGCGACCTGTGCGGACTGATCCACCGCCTGTGCACGGAGCTGACCGTCAGCACAGAAGGCCGGGCGCACATATCCGAGGACTACCCTGCCGGACCTATAACCGTCGAGGCCGACACCTTCCACCTCTCCGCCGCCATCTCCAACATCCTGGACAATGCGGTCAAATACTCCACCGCCACCCCCGAAGTCACCGTCCGCCTCCGCCACAGCCCCGACAGCCGGAACGTCCGCATCGAAATACAGGACAACGGCATCGGAATCCCTCCGTCCCAGCGCCGCCGCATCTTCGAGAAATACTACCGCATCCCCACCGGGGACGTACAGAATGTCAGGGGCTTCGGCATCGGCCTCTACTACACCCGGCTCGTAGTGGAGAAGCACGGAGGGAGCATCAGCGTCAGTCCGGCTCCCGGCGGCGGCTCGGTATTCAGCATTGTTCTGCCGGAACACTGCAGGAAGCTCGCATCAGACACCACTAAAAAACGGAAATCATGAACAATACGGACAATAAAGGAAAAATACGGCTGCTCCTGGTCGAGGACGAGCGGACCCTGGCGGGCATCATCGCCGACACCCTCTCGGAGAAGGGCTTCGAGGTGCGGTGCGCCTACAACGGGGCAGACGGGCTGAGCGCTGCGGCACAGTTCCGGCCGGAAGTGGTGGTCACCGACATCATGATGCCCACAATGGACGGCTTCACCTTCGTCAAGCGGCTGCGCGGGGAAGAAATATGCGGCGACGATGTCCCGGTGCTCTTCCTCTCGGCCCGCTCCGGAGCGGAGGACGTGGTGCACGGCTTCGAGCTCGGGGCCCAGGACTACATCCGCAAGCCGTTCGCCATGAGCGAGCTGATAGTACGGATCCACGCCCTGCTCGGGCGGCAGAGGGCCAGGGCCGCAGCAGCACAAAGCCCCTCCCCCATCGCCCTCGGACGGTATACCTTTGATCCTGTCACCGGTACCCTGAGTCTCGATGACGGCAGCCGCACCGTCCTGCCCTCCCGCGAGGCCGAGCTCCTCTCCCTGCTTGCCTCCCGCCTTGGAGAGACCGTCTCCAATGTCCTTATTCTCAAACAACTCTGGGGAGACGACGACTATTTCTCCACCCGCAGCCTCAACGTCCACATCACCCGTCTGCGCAAACGCCTCGCCGCCGATCCCTCCATATCCATCATCAGCCATCGGGGAGTCGGCTACTGCCTCCGGATATCCGACTGACTGCGGCAGCCGAATCACGGAAAACCGTGATATTCCGGTATGCTGGATTTTACTATCTTTGCCTGTGATTCCAACTATCTATTGAGACCACTATGCGCAGCTTACTCCTGACAGGACTTCTGCTCCTGACCATTTCCGCCGGCTGTCCTTCCACGAAGGCCGGGCCGGTAAGTGATTTCCCATACGCCCTACAGATTGACAGCCTCGCTGAGATATCTTTCGCCGAGGGAGACATGAGAGGCAGCATCAGCCTATGGCTCAAGGCGGCGGAGATTGCCGACCGTTGTGCCGCGACAGAGCAGGATTCATTGAACTACAGCGGATTCCTCCAGTCCCTCGGAGTATGCTACCGCCGCATCTCGATGATGGACTCAACCCTGTACTACTACAACCGCGCATGGGAGATCATCCGGGACAAGACATCCCCCGCCGCCTTCTCAGAGAAGACCCGCCTGCTCACCAGCATGGCCATCCTGCTGACGTTCATGGGCCGGGACGAGGAATCCATGCAGTATGCTGACCGCGCGATGGCCATGGCCGAAAACACCACCGACATGGAGATGGTCATGTACGCGGCCACCAACGCGGGAGGCATCTACGCCCGCAACGGACAGTTTGAGAAAGGGACCGAGACCCTGCGTACGGCGATGGCCAAGGCCGGAGAAAGCGGTCTGCCTGACAAACAGCTCTCTGCCCTGACCATGATTATATCCCTGCACTTTCTCTCGGGGCAACGGGACTCCGCATATTTCTACATGAACCGGGCGGAAAAGTTCGCGGAGGAGCTGCCTGAGAAATCCGTGGCAGTACTCGGCTTCCGCGAGACCCAAGCCCAGATACTCAGGCAGATGGGGCGTTACGCCGAAAGCAATGCCATCTACCGCAAGCTCCTCTCGGATGCGTACGAGAACTCATCGGTCCGGGAGGATGCCGGCTGGATCAACATTGCCCGCAACTATGCCGACATGGGACAATGGAACAATGCGGCAGAATCCTACGAAAATGCCTATTCAGCCTTGGACAGCATCTACAACGCCGACATCAACGCTGAGGTCTCCGAGTGGTCCGCCAAGTACGGAGCGGCCGAGCAAGAGCTGGAGATATCCAGGCTGGAGCAGGAATCCCTCCGGAACCGGACGGCCCTGCAGCTGTGGATTATAATTGCGGTCGTGCTGGTCGCTGTCCTGGCAGGAGTGGTGCTGACAACGGTCTTCAGGCGCAGGCATCAGAAGAAGGTGGAGGAACTGCGGCTCGCTCAGAAATACATCGACGGGCTGGAAAAAGAGAGGGCCCGCGTGGCCCGGGACCTGCATGACGGGGTGTGCAATGACCTGCTGGGCATCGGGATGCGTCTCTCCGCCATGAGGAACGGCAATACAGGAGACAGCAGCGGAAGCACCTCAGGGCAAGACACAGCCGCACAACAGGACGAGATACTGTCCATGCTGGAGGGGCTGCGGAGCGAGGTACGGACCATCTCACACGACATGATGCCGCCGCAGTTCAACCTCTCCGACATCGAGGAGGTAATGGAGATGTACACCGGGCGGTTCCGCTCCCAGACCTCAGCTGAAATAGGGTTCAATGCCTCCATCACAGGTACCCGCACCTGGCAGCAGGTACCCGAACGCATCGCCTACGAGGTCTACAGAATATTCCAGGAACAGATGGGCAATATCATCCGACACTCCGGCGCCACCCGCATCGAGGCTGCGCTGACCCTCTCCGACGATGTCCTCTCGCTGACCATCAGCAACGACGGACAGGCATTCGACCCTGCTGCGCCCAAAGAAGGTATCGGCCTGACAGTCATGTCCGAAAGAGCCAAGACCATCGGAGCAGTCATCAGCAGCTCCACTTCCGGGGGGTCACAGGAATTCCGGCTCGATGTTCCCTTCGGCAACGATAAATAGACCATCCAGATTCCTACAGCCATGACAATACTACTCATAGACGACCACGACCTGGTACTGAAAGGCCTGCACACTGTTCTATGCGGTGCTTTCCCGGACACCTGCTTCCTGACAGCCCGCAGCGGCAAAGAGGCTATTGAAGCCGCACGCGGCAAAGACGTGGACCTTGCCGTCCTGGACCTGGAACTGCCGGACATACCTGGGTTCCGGCTCATTGAGCTTCTGCGCGGTGAGACTCCCGGAATACGCATAATCGTCAACACGGTACACGAGGAAATCTGGACTATCCGGCAACTGGAGCAGAGCGGCGTGGACGGAGTAGTCTTCAAATCAGTGGACTCCTCGCAACTGATACAGACTGTCAGGCGCGTGCTCGAAGCCCCGGCAGCCTGCCACACGCAGACATCCCCAGCGCATGCACAAAGACAGCCAGGACAAATGCCGCCGCAAACCGCCCCCCTCTCTCCGAAAGAGCTGGAAGTACTCCAACTGGTGGCCGCCGGCAAGGACTCCCGCGAGATAGCCACCCTTCTCTACATCACCGAGAACACCGTCGAATCCCACCGCAGCCACATCATGCGCAAGCTCGGAGCATCCAACGCCGCCGACATGGTCATGAAATCCATCGCCCTCGGCCTAATTCCCCCTGCCCGCCTCAAGTAGCCCGCCGTTCCCATTTGGCTTACCCTACCCTACGGTCTGTGCCTCCTCTCTTCTTCCTCCTACTTCTTCCGAAGGAGTAGAGTTTTCTCGATTTTCCCGACTCCTTCCGAAGGAGTAAAAATCATGGTTTTCCGTGATTGATTGGAGTCCTTATTTTTCAGAACTTTGCAGAACACATATTCTTCCTTTATGAGACACTTGACTTTTATTTCCATTTCCGCGGCAATAACGGTTCTAATGGCCGTCAGCTGCGATGAGAAGCCCGGTTCGGACGGCAGCATTGTCTTTGACGGTGACGCGCAGATGACTCTGCCTGCCGCAGCGACAGACACTATTGTTTCTTTCTCCGCCACAGCGGCTTGGACAGCCATTACTGATGGCAGCGAATGGATTGAAATAGAGCCCGATGGAGGTGCTGCCGGAGATTTCGAGGCCGTACTGTCCGTCCTTGACAACAACGACACCGCATCCCGCACTGCCGTCATCACATTTTTGTGCGGGACGTCCGAGACTGCCTTGACCATCACCCAGAACGGAGCAGGGCTCAATGAACCTGACAATCCGGGAAATCCCGAAACAGCCCTGATTCGGACCATGACAATTACTAACGGCGATGGCGACGATACATTTATCTACACATTTTCCTATGACAACAATTCACGGGTAAGCAACATAGAGATGGTCAACACGTTTATAGAGAGCTACCAGGAGATTACCGACCAATATTCCTACGAGATAAAATATGTTGAAAACGGGATAGAGATTTCCGGCAAGGGAGACAGCGAAGGTGACTACGGAGAGACTTACTTTGAGAGATATGTAGCTGAGCTGGACGGGAACGGACTGGCCAAGTCCATGGAATACAGTTCTATCGAAGATGACGGGTACGGCGATACGCACGAAACGGAGGTAACGGTAACTTTCGAATACGATGGTTCCGGCCGGCTTATCAGGGAAACAGGAACGGAATATGGGTATCAGAATTATTCCGCCGATTATACCTGGACAAATGGAGACCTCACAGGCTCGTACAACAGTTCGGAGGGTTATAACGGGACATTCACTTATTCCGAGTACGACAACACCGGCAATATCGATATAAACTGGATTCTGGCCGGAGGTTACAGTTCATGGGCCGCTCCACTGGGTATAATCGGCGTACTCGGGGAACGCAGTACGCACTATGTCTGGCCGGATATATGGGATTATGCCCTTGTCGGCGGTAATTCTGACATAGGACCTGTTCACAAGGATCTCATCGGCACCACGGTCGAACGCACTTACTACGAGTCCCACTCAGGAGAGCCGGAAGTCACATACACATTCGCTTCAGGCTCAGGCTCAGAAGATGAGCTCCTGACCGATATTGTAAAGAGCATACCTTGGTATCAGGTAACTTACTCCCAGACTTACAGATACGTGCTGGAAGACCCTTCTGTACAGCCGGACGAGGACGGATATTATCGCTACGGCGTACGGCTTGAACCCGTCGGAGATCCCAGGGAGACCGGACGCGAGTCCCTCGACCCCGAAGTGACAAAGGTACATATCGGCTACTGACCTGACTTGAAAGACAACGACTGACAACATTAACAACCTGAAAACACATCATCATGAACACCGCTGAAACTAATCCCCGGCCATGGTCCCAGTACACAGGCATGATCATCAAGGCCATCTGGATCTACACCATCGCAGGCATCTTCGGAGCCATCTTCGGAGCCATTGACCGCATCCTCAATCCTGTCAGCATTCTGGCAGCCCTCTCCGGGGAGGATGCACCAGGAAGTGCATTCGGCACACTGGACACCATCTGCCAGATACTCGTCATCGCTGGATACGTACTGTTTTTCCTGAATATCAAGAAATTCGTAGACATACAGACGACAGACGCAGACCGTAAGGCGGCCAAGGACATCTATATCGCCTACATTCTCCTGATTGTCGCCATCGTGGCTGACTTCATCCCCGTCATAGGAGGTATCGCCTGGCTCGTGCTGGTAATCATCGGCTATATCAAGCTGCTGTCCGGATTCAAGGCCCTGAAGACTTCTGCCGCCTGGACTGATGAGGCCAGGAGCGGAGCCGGACTTATATTCTCCAGCACCATCTGGCTCCTTGCCGGTGCAGTCATAAGCATCATCCCCTTCGTGGGCGGCTTCCTCAATGCCCTGATTACCCTCATCATCTTTTTCACCATTCTCCGCGGCTGGAAGAAGATACAGGCCGGAGCCCCTGCCGCCTGAACCGGACAACATCATATTTAACCTGACTCATCATATTACTGGTCCGAATCCATAGATCCGTACTTTGGTGTCAGGCACTTAGACTGTGAGGATTAAACCGGTGGAGTACGCGTGCGCTCCGCCGGTTTTCTGTTAACTACTTTTCCCTTTCACTCCTTCCGAGGGAGTCGGAAGCTGTCCCGCAGACGATACCATCCATCGACAACATCACCCCTCCACTCCTTCCGAAGGAGTCGGTAATCTCCGCGTTTCAGAGACTCCTTCCGAAGGAGTAATCCGCATGTTTTCCGCCATACCCCAGCCACAAGACGTATTTCGACGTTTTCGCAGCCTGCAGATTTTTCACTCCTTCCGAAGGAGTGCCGCATTCCTGCATTTTCCCCACTCCTTCCGAAGGAGTCAAGCCATGTCCTTAGACAGACTGATACCGGAAGCCTCTACAGGGTCACCCCCAAGCACCTTTCCACTTGACGGACTGTCACGCTCCTATTCTTAAGCAGCTTTCGGGAAATCTCCAACTTTTCGGATGTAGAAAGACAGGCATAACTTTTTTTATGGTACTGCGGCACAAACTCACTGTCTACAATATTGCACAAGTCTATATCTTTAATCCGCTTCTCCTTTATCCATCCTGGTTTCTTCCGTAAAATCCTGCTGACCTCCTCAGCAGACATATATGGCTCTATTGACGCAAGCGTAACAGGGTCCGAAGATAGATCATCATTCATCTGCTGAGTGTTCCACTGCTCATAGTCCCGCCTGCTCAGGCCGAAATCGAATGCGTTATATGAACCGAAATACCCTTCCACCAAGTCAGAACAAACTATCTGAGCCGGATTGATCCGACCGTCCGAATCAATATCAATCCACTCCGGAAGACTGTTTGTCACACTTATCAGTCTAGAATGCCCCCCTTTCTTTCCTTTAAGTTCATTCCAATGCTTCCGCTGCTCCGGAGAAACTATCATACTTTTAAAATACAAGTTGATAGAAGAAAACGGATAATCGTAGGGATTCACACAGACTTCATGACCTGACGGATTTCTCAACACATAACTGATAGCAGCTGCTATATGGTGCCGCCCCTTCAACTCCAGACTGAAAAACGACGGTTCTCCCAATGCGCCCTTTCTGTGATAACGAATATTGAACATCTGGGTATAAGACGATCTTATTCTCTGAATATAAGCCGCCGGATACCCGGTTATCACTATAAGATGAACGTGGCTGGACATAATGGCATATGCCAGCAACTGGGCATCGGTACAAATCGTTGCCTGAGCAATACAGTTGAACAGCATGCAGTAATCCAGAAACTTTCTACATAGAACCTCGCCATGGGAGGTGTAGCATAGATGGTAAATCTTTCCCTTCATAATCTGTACTCTTTAGTTGATAAACAATGTGAACATGTTCATCAAAGATACAGTTTATTCACTGAGAATCAAGGGATAAATTTACACTTGGCACTCTTCAGGTGAAGATTTTTACGTTTTTAAATCCCGTCTTTTTTATAAAAACACAACTCAGCCTATAACAACCAGGTTCTCTGATGATTACGCTGTTTTCAGACAATAGCGTTCCGCTTAATCTACGGCAGGCCTGGTAGAAGACTGCGCAGACTGACTTACGGAATGATGCAGCCACAATCAGCAGATCATCATATCAACAGAGTGCCGCCACAGCCTGACGCACAGTGTCCTCATCGCTGTGGACGACTGTCTCCTCATGGGCGATGCCGGACAGCACGCGCATTCCGGATTTGTGCCTCCTGGTCGCCGACAGATGCAGCTCGCTTACTCCGGTCTGCAGGGCCAGATCACGGATATTGGTCGGATTGATCCCAGAGCCAGGCATGATTATCAGCGGCTTGCGATGGCTTCCGGTATGGTTGGCCATCATAGCCTGCATACGGGCTATCGTCTCGCGTCCCTCCCAGGCCGTCTGGCATCCCCCGGAAGTCAGCACGCGGTCGTAGCCTAACGAGGCGACATCCTCAAGAGCATCGTATATACCGTCAGCACAGTCTATTGCCCTATGAAACGTCGTTGACAGTCCGTGTCTGCGGGCCTCCTTCAGCCACTCGGCAGCCGCTGCACGGTCCACTTTCGCATCCGCTGTCAATGCACCTACCACGACTCCCTGTACACCGGCCTGCGCACACAGCGCGATATCCCGCGTCACGGTCTCCACCTCGTACGACGAGTACAGAAAATCCCCCGACCTCGGGCGGACCAGTACGTTGACGGCAATAGTCAACGCAGCCTTCACCTCCTGAATCAGTCCGTATGAAGGTGTCACTCCTCCAAGATCCAGTTCGGAGCACAGCTCTATTCTCGCGGCCCCGCCTCTCTGCGCGGCCAGTGCGCTCACGTAAGACGGAGCGCAGATCTCTACAACGTATTCGTGATGCATACTCGTTACTCGTAATTTTATCATGCAAATGTATAACGTTTTCTTTCCACTCCTTCGGAAATAGTTGAACATCGCCCAACATAGCCCCATTTTGTCCACTCCTTCCGAAGGAGTATGGAAAATGCAGGAAATACCGACTCCTTCCGAAGAAGTGAAAGGGGATGGCAAAGGAAAAACGGCCCTACAGAGCATACGGAGGCAACGCTGCTTTTCCACTCCTTCCGAAGGAGTATGGAAAATGCGGGAAATGCCGACTCCTTCCGAAGGAGTAAGAGAGGGTGCGGAAGGATCCGAATGGACGTAAGGGATTCCTCAGCCGATTGACAGATAGAATGCGGGCAAGAAAGATAGTGGACAGATAAACTTCGCAAAGAAGATGATGAGGGCGGGGATGGTGCGGTAGAGAAGATGAGGCAGGAAGATAGAAAATGAAGCTGATATGATGAGGCAGAAAAATGGCAGACAAAAAACATCGCAGCCGGACCGGATGACCGATGGGCTGCGATGAGGTGTGAAGAGATTTATGAAATATTGTAGTTGGTGTCAGAACACTTTGAAGCCCATGGCCTTGCGGACGAGAGCGAGGGTGGCCGAGGCGGAGGCGCGGGCCTTGTCGCGGCCTTCCGAGACTACGCGGTGGAGGTAGGCGTCATCGTTGTAGATGGCGTCTATGCGCTCGCGGATAGGGAGGGTCACCTTGCAGATGTCTGCGGCAAGCTGCTTCTTGAGATCTCCGTAGCGGATGGAGCAGTCGTTCCACTTCTCGCGGAAGTACTCTACTGTCGAAGGCTCGGATACCAGGGCCAGGAGGGTGAAGAGGTTGTCAATGCACTCGGGCATGGAGCTGTTCGGCTCTACGGGACCGCTGTCGGTCAGGGCCTTCATGACCTTCTTGGTGATGGTCTTCTCGTCGTCGTAGAGGTAGATGCCGTTGCCCTGGCTCTTGCCCATCTTGCCGCTGCCGTCGAGACCGGGCACCTTGATGAGCTCTCCTCCGAAGTTGAAGCCGCGGGGCTCTACGAATACCTCCTCGCCGTACATGTTGTTGAAACGGCGGGCCAGCACCCTGGCGTATTCCAGATGCTGCTCCTGGTCCTTGCCCACGGGCACATAGTCCGCACGATGGATAAGGATGTCGGCGGCCATAAGGACGGGATAGGTCAGCAGGCCGGCGCTGATGTTGATGCCCTCGTCGTTGTGGTCATCCTCCGCCACATCCTCGAGACGCACGTTGCGGGCCTTGGCCTTGGCCAGACGCACCTTGTCCTTGAAGGTGGTTGTACGTTCCAGCTCGCCCTTGTAGGAGATCATGTTCAGAAGCACATACAGCTCGCTCACTTCCGGAACGTCGCTCTGCACGAATATCGTGACTTTCTCCGGATCCAGACCGGAAGCCAGATACTCGGCCAGGATGGTCTTGACATTCGCATGGAAATCATCCGGATGGGGATGTGTGGTGAGCGAATGAAGGTCCGCTATGAAATAGAAGCAGTTGTAGTCATCCTGTATCTTTACGAAATTGCGCAGCGCTCCGAAGTAGTTGCCGAGATGAAGATGGCCTGTGGAACGGATACCGCTTAATACTGTCTGCATATCTTATTGTCGTTTTCTTTTATCGTGGTGTAGTTTATAAAATCAAGCTCAGTCTTCCATGTTCTTCATGGTCTCGCGGATCTTTCCCTCTATCTCCTCGCAGAGCTCCGGATTGTCAATGAGCAGTTTCTTGACTGCCTCACGTCCCTGAGCCAGCTTGGACTCGCCGTAACTGAACCACGAGCCGCTCTTCTTGATGATGTCGAACTCCACGCCGAGGTCCACGATCTCTCCTATCTTGGAAATACCCTCTCCGAAGACAATGTCGAACTCGGCCTTGCGGAACGGAGGAGCCATCTTGTTCTTGACAATCTTGACACGGGTACGGTTGCCGGTGGGATCCTCCCCGTCCTTGAGTTGGGTGACCTTGCGCACGTCGATGCGGACAGAGGCATAGAACTTCAGCGCGTTTCCGCCCGTGGTGGTCTCGGGATTGCCGAACATCACGCCTATCTTCTCACGCAGCTGGTTGATGAAGATACAGCAGGTGTTGGTCTTCGAGATATTGGCGGTGAGCTTCCTCAACGCCTGGCTCATCAGTCTGGCCTGCAGGCCCATCTTCTGGTCTCCCATCTCGCCCTCAATCTCCGCCTTGGGCGTCAGGGCGGCCACAGAGTCCACCACTATGATGTCTATGGCCCCGCTGCGGATCAGGTCGTCGGCTATTTCAAGAGCCTGCTCGCCGTTGTCCGGCTGGGATATGAGGAGGGTGTCCACGTCCACTCCGAGATTCTTCGCGTAGGTACGGTCAAAGGCGTGCTCCGCGTCGATAATGGCCGCAAAGCCGCCGGCCTTCTGGGCCTCCGCTATGGCGTGTATGGCGAGGGTGGTCTTACCGCTGGACTCGGGGCCGAATATCTCGATCACCCTTCCGCGGGGGTAGCCTCCTATCCCGAGAGCGTGGTCCAGGGCAATGGAGCCGGAGGGAATCACCGACACATCCCCTTCAGGACGGTCTCCGAGCTTCATGATGGCACCCTTGCCGAAATCCTTTTCTATCTTGTCCATCGTTGCCTGCAGGGCCTTGAGCTTCGCTGCATTAGCCGCGGCAACATCAATCTGTTCGAGTTCTTTTGCCATACTGTTTCTATTAATTTCAAGCGCAAATATAAGTCAAAATTTCGAAGGCAGGCCATCTCGAAACGACTATAAACGATTATAAACGGCTAAAAACGTTTATAGCCGTTTATAATCGTTTCGACACGCCTGCGGCCTACAGAATCACGATATCCCAGATTCCGGCCGCAAGCTCCAGTTCCACAAGGGCCAGCGCCTGTCCGTAGACCACGTCGATGTACCTGGCCCGCACGTCATTGTAGGTGCGCTGCGCATCGAGGACCTCGAGCAGCGAGACCTCTCCCTGACTATAACTGTAGAGCATGCCGTCCATCACACTGCGGGCATCCGAGAGCAGACGGTCTCCGTTCGAGACTACCTGCTGCGACAGAAGGGCATAGCGCCGGTAAGCCTGCAGTACCTCGGTCTCTATCTGGAGCTCCACCTGCCTGGTCTGCATCCTGGCCTGTGCCTGCCGTCCCCGGGCGGCATCGACCGCTCCACGGTTGATACTGGAGAATTTCAGGGGAATGGCCAGCCCTGCGGAGATTCCGGTAAATGCCGGAGCCGGGGCAATCTCATTGAGCACCTCGGAGTTGATATTGGCTCCCAACGACAGCTCGATGTCCGGCCCGCGCTCTTTGCGGGTGAGGTTCAGGGCAGCTGCCGCCACATCCTCATTGCGCATGGCCGCCATCAGGTCGGCCCGGCCTCCGTATGCGGCGGCAAGCAGCGAGTCGAGGATAAAATCCCGGACCAGCGGCTGCAGGACGGCATCCGGTCCGAAGAGGGTATCCCGCGAGGACCGTCCCATCTGCACGCCGAGAGCCGCAAGGGCCTGGTACAGGTCCGCTTCCGCTCCCGCCATCTCATTGTGCCGGATATCCGCCTCCAGGCGGCTCTGCCGCGCGGCTATCTCGGTTATCTCACCGGCTTCGAAGCGCAGGCTGTCGCTCTCGGCGAGCCTCCGGATATTGTCGTATGAGTCGAGCTGCACCCGGTACAGTTCCTGCTGCCTCATGGCCTCGAGGTAGACTACGGTCGCCTGAGCCCTGAGACGGCGCAGATAGTCGTCCAGGAGAGCTTCGGTCAGGGCCTTCTGGTTTGCAGCCAGGTCCATGCGGGCCCGCCGCACTCCGAAAGTGATGTTCTTGCTCAGTTCGAACTCCGCTCCCTGGCCCATCGCCATGCTCCAGTCACTGTTGTTGCTGTACGATGCGGAGAGGGTCACGTCGCTGAACACCCGCGCCGCCGTCAGCTCGGCCTGCGAGATGTCGATATTCAGTTTCTCGGCGGCATATTCCAGATTGCCGGCCGCAACTGCCTCAAGATAGGCTCCGTAGCCTATTTTCACAGGCTGTGCGTGCAGAATCCCCGCGGTGCCCAGGATTGCCGGGAGCAGCAGCAGAGTCCTGAGCATTGCCCCGGAGTGTGTATTATTTTTATTGTCCGACAATCTGAGCCTGCGTCTCTCCATCAGGTAGTACAGCGCCGGCAGCACGAAAAGGGTCACGAGAGTGGCGAAGAGCAGTCCATAGACGATGACCGTCGCCAGAGGCCGCTGTACGTCAGAGCCTATGCCGGTGGCCAGCGAGGCCGGCAGCAGTCCGAAGATGGCCACAGTTGCGGTCATCAGCATCGGTCGCAGACGGTGGGAGGCTCCTTCGATGACGGCCTGCCGCAGTTCATAGCCCCGCTTGCGCAGGATATTGATATGGGAGAGCATGATGACCCCGTTCTGTATCGCCAGTCCGAAAAGGGCGATGAAGCCCACCGCCGAGGAGATGTTGAAGGTCATCCCCCTCACTACCAGGGCCAGCATACCGCCGAATATCATCAACGGCAGCAGGGCTATCAGCAGTCCGGCCTGACGGAAATTGCCGAAGGAGAAGAACAGCAGCAGGAACATTACGGCGAGGGTCACCGGCACGACCAGCGCCAGCCGACTGAAGGCCCTGTCCTGATTCTCAAGCTGTCCGCCCCAGGCATAACTGAAATCCCGGTGGTCGTAGAACACATTGTGCCTTATAGCACGGTCGGCCTCGGCCACGAAGGAGGAGAGGTCCCGGTCCCTGAGATTGACCTGGACGGTGGTCACACGGCGGTTCATCTCCCGGGATATCATGCTGGCTCCTATGGTAGTGCGTACATCGGCCACGGCCGCGAGCGGAATCTTGGCCCCGGAAGCCGAGGTGAGCATGAGGGCGCCTATCTTCTCGGGCGTATCCCTGGACTCCTCGGTGTAACGGCAGGTCACGTCGTAGACTCTGCTGCCCACAAAGACCTGGGAGACAGCCTTTCCACCCAGAGCCACCTCAATGAGCTCAGCCACATCGGCCACATTGAGCCCGTACTGGGCTATCCGGTCCCTGTCCACCACTATCTGCAGCTGCGGCAGGAAAGGCTCCTCTGCCAGCCTGACATCCCCCGCTCCCTCGATACCGGATACGACCTGCGCAATCTCTTCCGCTATGCGCCTGGCCTCATCCAGGTCCTCGCCGTATATCTTGACAGCCAGATCACTGTGCGACCCCGCTATCTGGTCCATCACCATGTCGATGATAGGCTGTGAGAATCCGGCCCCGTAGCCGGGCATCGTCTCCAGCATGGCCGCCATGTCGTTGATCAGGTCAGACTTGCGGCGTCCCCTCTCCCATTCCTTATAGGGCTTGAGTCCGACCATCACCTCGATATGGGAGAACGAGAACGGACACACGCCCTCGTCATCGCGCCCTGTCTGGGTCATGACGTATGTCACCTCGTCGAACTCCTTCAGCCTGTGCCTCAGCTCAGTGGCCATCTCGGAAGACTTCTCGAGGGACATACCGGCCGGCAGCTGCACCTGTATCCAGATACTGCCCTCGTCCAGTTCCGGCATGAAATCCTTGCCCACATACACCGACAGTCCAATGACAGCCGCAAGCACTGCGGCAATGGGCGCAATCAGCTTCCGGGGAGCTCCGATGATGGCGGCCGTAGCAGCTTTATACCTGACCGTCAAGGCCTCCATCCATTTGTTACGGTACACCTTCTGCGGCTTGCGGTAGACCGAATAGGCCAGTCCGGGGATGAGCAGCAGGGCCGCCGCCAGAGCGCCCAGCAGGGCGAAGCTCAGGGTAAATGCCATCGGGGTAAACAGCTTGCGCTCCACCCGGTCAAATGCGAAGAGCGGCAGGTAGGCGGTGATGATGATAAGGGTAGCGAAGAAAATAGGCTTGGCCACCTCTGCCGCCCTCTGGGCTATCGTCCTGCGGTCCAGCAGCGCGGAGGGATCGTCCTCCCTTTTCTTGAGGATGGTCTCCATCATCACGATGGTGCCGTCCACTATGATTCCGAAGTCTATGGCTCCGAGCGACAGCAGATTGGCAGGAATGTCGGTAAGCCACATGAGAATAAATGAAATCAGCAGCGACAACGGTATGGTGACGGTCGCCAGCAAGGCCCCCTTGGGGCTGCCGAGGAAAATGACAAGGACGGCCAGCACCAGCAGGATGCCGAAGGAAAGTGTGTGCAGTATGGTATTGAGAGTAGCATCCACCAGTTCCGTCCGGTCGTAGAATACTTTCAGGCGCACGCCGTCGGGCAGGATGTTGTCATTGAGGTCATCCACCGCCCGGTTCACCTCCCTGAGCACACGGGAGGGATTCTCATAGCGGAGCAGCTGGACCATGCCCTGCACCCCATCCGCATAATCGGTCTCCCCGTCCAGATACCCCATTATGCCCTTCCGTTCCAGGTTGCCGTACTTCAGAGTTCCGATGTCCCTGAGATAGACCGGTGCCCCACCGTCACTGCGCACCACGATATTGCCCAGGTCCTCCAGGTCCTGCACAAGTCCTACTCCACGGACCACATAGCTCAGGTCCCCGCGCATGATGGTACTGCCTCCGGCATTTGCGTTATTGTCCTCTATCGCCCCGGTCACCTCACTGAGCGAAAGGCCGTAGGCTGTCAGCCGGTCAGGATCTATCTCGATCTGGTACTGGGTAGTGATGCCGCCGAAATTGGAGACGTCCGCGATTCCGTAGATCTGTTTCAGACGCGGGATTATCACCCAATGGTTCAGATCGGTCAGTTCCCGGAGGCTGCGGTCTCCCGTGACCACATAGCGGAATATCTCGCCCGTCGGGGAGGTCAGCGGGTCGAGTCCCGGCTGCGCCCCGAAGGGCAGCTCGATGTCCGCGATCCGCTCCATCACCCGCTGGCGCGCCCAGTAATCATCCACACCGTCCTCGAAAACGAGGGTTATCTTGGAGATGCCGAAAAAGTTCTTGCTGCGCATCACCTTCAGGCCGGGGATCCCGTTCAGTTCCCTCTCCAAAGGCACGGTAATCTGCTGTTCTATCTCGGCTACGGCGAGTCCGGGCACCTGGGTGGCCACTCCCACCGATACATCGGCGATATCCGGATAGGCATCTATGGCCAGATGCTTCCAGGCATACATTCCGAGGGCCGCGAGCAGGATGAACACGGCCAGCACGAGCCATCTGCGCTCGAGCAGTCTGTCTATAAACTTCTCCATAGCCTACATATTCAGGTATATTCCACCACGGGTCATGACCGTCTCGCCTCCGTCCAGTCCGCCGAGTATACGCACGTTGCCGTCCCCTACAGTCTCGGAGACCACCCTGCGCCTCAGCAGGGAGCCGTCCCCGAGCCGCTGGTACACGAAGTCACTGCCGCTCTCCTGCATCAGGGCCGTGGCCGGCAGGATAATGGACTCCCGCGGAGTGCCGGAGAAGAGGACGTTGCAGAACATCCCGAGCTTGAGACTGCGGGCGGAATTGTCACACTCCACTATCACCTCCAGAGCCCGGCTGTCCGGGTCCACCATCTCGCCCACATAGTGTATCCGCCCCGTGTATATCATGTCCGGAGCCGAGGGTATATGGACCTCCGCCCTGTCCCCTTCCTGCACTGCTCCGAAATAGCGTTCCTTGACAAAGGCCCTTACCCACACCTTCGAGAGATCGGCCACCACTGCCAGCGGACCTTCTCCCTCGGAGACATAGCTGCCGATGGTCATGTCGCAGCTGAGCACCTCGCCCGCTATCGGAGAGACTGCCGTAAGCGGCTGCCCCATCCGCAGAGAGGCCGTATCAGCATTGAAAATACGCAGTACCGCGGCAGCCTGCTCCAGCTCCCGCTCCGCGATATAGGCCTCGCTCCTGGCCTGTTCCAACTCCCGGACCGCCCCCACTCCGTTGCGGGAGAGTCCGCTCTGACGGGCATAACGCCTTGCCGCCAGTTCATTATTGGACTTTGCGGAAAAATACGTCCTCACCGCCTCGTAGAAATCCGAGGAGCCGAGGGCAAATACCGGAGTTCCCTCCTCCACCCTCTGCCCGAGACGCACGCTGCATCCCTCCACCCTGCCGGAGAAAGGGGCGGAGATCTCCGCTATCTTTCCCGCCACGGGGGTCACCTCGCCCACAGTACGGAACTGCGCCGACCAAGTCTCAGGTTCTACGGTTGTAAATTCTATCTGCTTGAGTATAGGTGAATTGTTGCTGATTATCACAGTGTCGCCGCGACGGATTACCTCAGCGGTTTCCTGTGTGGTCCTGTTGCCGGCGCATGCTGTCAGCATCAGCATGAGGCCGGGTATGAAATATCTGTACATGAATGTTCTATCTAAATAATTACAATGTAGTTACCCGACCGGACACATTGCGGCCCGCCGGGAAAGAATGGAATGGGGAAATAATTCAGACAGAACGTACGGGAGGGGCCCTGAGGCCATGGAGCAGCGGCACTCCGGCCACTGCCTCACTGCATCCGCTTTCAGAATACACCGCCACCGGAATACGGCAGACATCGTCCACGGTCACCGTCTCCGCCGCAAAGAAGACAGAGGCGTTGAACGCGGATATCACCCTCAGGTCATTGGCGGTGTGCGTATGGTCCGGAAGACCGTCGGTATTCTTGGCGTAAGGATGCGAGTGGGTTATGGAATAACCCTGATAATAATGCGTATGGACAAACAGCGTATTGCTCACGTAGAACCCTATGAACAGGGATACGAGAAGGCAGTTCAGAAAGCGGTATTTTCTCAGCCGTTTTACCATAGACATTCCAGGAATGCGCGAATATACGAAAAAATCTCCGCCCGGAGCACCGCTCCTGCAAGAAAGCCGCAAATCTGTCGAAAACCAGCTGAATCTCGGTTTTTTTTCAAGATTCAGCTGATTTCTGACAGAAATTGCTTACATTTGCATAAAACAAAATACTGACTGATATGCTGATAGGACGAAAAGAGGAATTAACTAAATTAAAAGAGGCATACGAATCCGGATACTCAGAATTCATCGCAGTGTACGGACGGCGCCGAGTAGGAAAAACTTTTCTCATAAGAGAAGCGTTCAACTACAATTTTACATTCTCGCACACAGGCATATCGCAGAAGAACACACGCGCACAGCTCAAGGAGTTCCATCAGTCGCTGAAACGTCATGGCGCTGAAAACTCACCTGTGCCCGTCAATTGGCAGGAAGCCTTTGACAGCCTGATTTCTTTGCTGGAGAGGTCCAATGACAGGAGAAAAGTTGTTTTTATCGATGAAATGCCCTGGATGGATGCGCCCCGCTCAGGATTCCTGCCTGCTCTGGAACATTTCTGGAACGGATGGGCCACGTCCCGCAGGGATATACTGCTGATAGTCTGCGGCAGTGCCACTTCATGGATCATCAACAAAATTCTGAAAAACCACGGGGGCCTGCACAACCGTGTATCCATACGTCTGCACCTGAAGCCGTTTACCCTTCACGAGTGCAGCGGATATGCTGCGGCTAAAAAACTAACAATGAGCCGCATGCAGATTGCCGAGGCATACATGGTCATGGGAGGAATTCCTTTTTACTGGTCAAAATTAGACAAATCCAGGAGTCTGACCCAGAACATCGACAATCTGTTTTTCTCCTCCGACGGAGAACTCAGACACGAATTCGGTGAACTCTACGCATCCCTGTTCAAACGCCCGGAAAAATACTTGAGAATCATCGAGGTCCTTGCCCTCAGGAAAGCCGGCATGACCCGCGGAGAGATTGCCCTGAAAGGCAAGCTTGATGACAATGGACAGCTCAGCAGGATGCTGGAAGAACTGTCATATTGCGGATTCATCAGAAAATACTGCCACATCGGCAAGAAGGTCAAGGACGCAATATACCAACTGACCGACAATTACACCCTGTTCTATTACCAATTCATCAAAAACAACCCGTCTACAGACGACAACTTCTGGATGAAGTCCATAGGACGGCCGGCATACAACACCTGGTGCGGCCTGGCCTTCGAGCGGCTCTGCATGGCTCACTCCAGGCAGATCAAGGCCGCCCTCGGTATCTCAGGCATACTGGCGACTATCTATTCCTGGCACACCGCCCCGTCGGACGGAAAGCCTGGAGCACAGATAGACATGCTGATAGACAGGGCCGACAACGTTCTGGACATCTGCGAGATGAAATACTCCCAGACACCATACGCCATAACATCTGCTTACCGGACCACACTGCTTAATAAAGCCGGCCGCCTCTCCGAGGCGGCAGCCGGAAAACGGGCCGTTCATATTGTGATGGTTACAGCCAACGGTCTGGTCCACAACCAATACTCCGACATCATCAACAACGAAATCACATTAGAGGACCTTTTCAGGGAATAAAATGTCGAAAACCAGCTGAATCTACCAAAAATTTCGAGATTCAGCTGATTTCTGACAGAAGCATCCCCCTAGAGATTAGCCTCGAGCCATGCGGCAATGGCGGCCGTATCGTCAAACTTGTCTATGATTTTTCCTTCACTGTCTATCAGGAAAATACCTCCGCCTGCGGTGGAAAGGCCGTAGAGATTCCAGATGCCCTCGGCGCCGTCCAGGTCATAGAGCTGAATCCACGGATAGCCGTCCTTCTCCACAGCTGCACGCATATCGTCCAGAGAGTCATATTCCCGGGCCACTCCGACCACGGCCATTCCGCGGTCCCGGTATTTCTCATAGAGGGGAATAAGTTCCCGCGAATGCTTCCGGCACGGACCGCACCAGGATGCCCAGCAGTTCAGTACTGTCACGGCATTGCCGTCCAGCAGGTCCGACAGGCGGTACCGCTGCCCGTCCAGGGACGGAGCGCTGAAGTCCGGAGCTGGCTTTCCTGGGGCAACCCTCTTCAGTTCCGCAAGAAGATCCTCCACATCCCGTGTCATCTCACTGTCAGGATAGAGCTTTCTGTACTCCTCGAAAAGGCTCAGATAAAATGAGTCCAATGTATCCGTCCATCCCATCTTCATAGACTGGACCTGACCACTTATCCTACCGGCAAGAACCGACATTCCGGCCAGAGTCCTATGGGACATCAGCCTGTCCCTCTCCCACTCCTCATAATCTGAACGGGAACGAAGACTGTCCCACACGGAAGAGGCCCTGTCATACATGGCCTGTATTTTCCGCAAGTCCTCAGAACCCTCCTCCGGCCATCCGTCCTCTCCATAACGGTCAAGAATCCACTTGTCTATCTCATAATACATGCTGTCGGCGAGATCATAACCTTCCGTCGATTTATTCCTGTACAGATACAGTTCCTCATTGTCCCTGCTGCCGTCGACATCGATCGTAAGATCTCCATACTTACTGCCGAAATTGAAATGAATAGGCACCCTGTCAGAAAAGAAATTGAAAAACTGGAACGATCCGTCCATGATATCCTCCTCGAACATCAGTTCATACTGTCTTAGCACCGAATCCCGGAAAGACAGATGGAAGGAACCTCCGTCAATGACAGCAGATGCCACCGGTTCATCGAAACGGATATCTGCTCCTTTGTGGAACACCAGCACCCGCGAACTGTCGGGGAAAAGAGCCGCTCCTTCTCCTGAAAGTCTGACGGAATACACTTTGGAAACATTACACGAAATCATTGACATCGCGGATAATGCGCAAATCAACACAATGATGGCAGATTCTTTCTTCATAGTTAAAGATTTTCGATTATGCAAATATATGGAAAAAATCCCCACTTACGGCATCATGATACGGCAAGTGGGGACACTTTTCTATAGTTTCCGGCCGGATCTATCGTGACAGGGTCGTTTCAGCGGCCCTGTACTGGGACCTATTCCCCCTGAGCCATAATGGCTGCAAGTCTGGCGACGTCATCGAAAGTCAGGCTGTCGGACTCGAACTGGATGACCACCGTCTCCTCATCGGAGTCCGCGAGCATGAGGAATTCCACGATCCGCTTCCCGTCAGGGGACTTGTAGTAGAAATCCACCTTGTCTCCGCCGTCCTTGACCTTCATGAGCTGCACATAGTCCCCGTCCACCTTGACATCCCTGCGCATGTCAGAGGCTACCGCCTGGTCCTCGGTTGACAGAATATACAGACCGGTAAGACTGGAGACGGTTTCGAATACATGAGAAAGCTCCTCGGTATCCACATCCGTCGAATCTCCGCCACTGGCCTGTATGGTGCCGGCGATATTCATACTACGTAGAAGATCGAACATCGCGGATGAGACATAGACAGTAGTAACTGCGGGATTGTTCTCGTACTTCTGGTAAAGTGCCTTGACATTGTTGTCCTCATTCTCAGGAGCTGCAGCACAGAGCTGCAGAAGTGATGCCGCCATGACTGCGACGGCTGTAATGACTTTTTTCATAATTCCTTACTTTACTTTTTATTAACTTTACTATTGACTGTTTCTATTGTTTCCGAGACCATACTTCCGGCCCGGTCCATGCTGTTGCCGGCCTTGGCAAGTCCCTTGCCGAGATTCACCCCCACCATCTCCAGTGCCCTGACAGTCTCGGCATAGGCAAGGGCGGGATCCTCGAAAGTATCCTTCGGCTCGTACGTATCGGCAGGCATTATGAAGGCGATTGCCGCGATGGCTGCTGCAGCGGCGACCGACGAGATGGAAGCGACCAGCCTCATCCGGCTCCAGTGGCGGCCGAGCTCACGGTCCACCGTCCGTTCTATCATCTGACCGAGATCCTCGGGGACCGGTATGTCCCCGTCGGCTGTCCGCATCTGCGAAAGCCCTTTGCGTAGAATCTCTTCCGGTTCTGATGTTTTTAAATTCCTGCCCATTTCTAAAATTTTACAGGTTTATAAATTTTGCTATTTTTTCCTTCAGAATCTTTCTTCCGCGGGAGAGGGAGACCCGGATATTGACCTGACTCATTCCCGTCACAGCCTCTATCTCGGACATTTCCATCTGCTCGAGGTCCCTCAGGACCACCACTTCCCGCAGCTTTGGGGGCAATGTTGCCAGGGCCTTCCGCACCATGGCCGCCTCCTCCCTTCCCTCCACCGGAGCATCCGCCGCTTCTACCGCCGGACCGCCTCTCACCTCCGCCACGTCCGCCGCCCTCCGGAGAACATTGCGTCCGCCCCGCCGCAGAAAGTCCGCACAGACATTCTGCATCATCCGCACGCAGTAGCCCTGGGGGTTGGCACTCCGGAGAGCCCGGTCGCCCTCACGGCAGAGCTTGACATACAGCTCCTGCACTGCGTCCCGGGCGTCCTCCTCCGTTCCAAGCATGCGGAACGCCAGGCGATACAGCAGAGGACCGAGGGGTAGAAAGGCGGATTTGAATTCTTCTGGGCTCACTGGCTGGGTTTTAGGATTAACACACTTGCAAAGGGTCCCTATTCAAGGGATGAGGCGATGTACTTGGCGGCCTCTTCCTCCGTTATTTTTCCTTCAATCTGGACAATAGCGGGATCGTTTCCAACGGATATCACCACCATCTCAGTAATGACATCCCCGTCCTTACGCACAAGTATCCGCGCGTCGTCCCCGTCGTCATGCACTTCTGTCAGTACCTCATAGCCGCCGAGTTCACAACGTTCCACATCTTCAGCGAACTGCGCGATTACCTTCTCGCTGCAGCCGCTCAGGTCTGCCACCCGCACCGCGCTGATGTGCGAGAGGGTCTTGAGCGCCACTTCGGTCTCGTCATCGGACATTTCCGTCTCTTCCTGACCGAAGGCGACGACCAGTTTGGCGAGATTGATCCAGAACTGGCCCACGGATATGGACTCAGCCCCGGGCTTTCCGGCATAACGCTCATAAAGACTCTCGACGTTCTGTGCCCCTGCGGGCAGTACGGCCGCTGACAGAAGCAGCAGGCTTAGGAAAATGGGAGTAAAAACTCGTTTCATAACTTTTCTCTTTTTAAAAACTTCTGAACTTATGACGCCGGAACCGGAGAATTTGTTACAAAAATTTTAAGGCCGGCTGCAGTTTTTTCTCAGGATCCTCGGGAACATGATGAGGAACAGGACGGTACAGCAGACTGCAGCAGTAGCGTCGGATATGGCCTCGGCGGCAAAGACTCCTCTCACACCCATAAGACGGGGAAGGGTCAGGGCCAGCGGCACGAGGAGGATTATCTTGCGCAGCAGGGCAATGAATATCGACAGACGGGCCTGGCCCAGGGCTACGAACATGTTCTGGAAGGCCCGTTGCAGGCCGAAGATGGTCATGCCGGCCAGGAAAAGGGGCATGGCTCCTGAAACGACGGAGATAAGTTCGGGGTCGTCACTGAATATAGAGGCCACAACGGAAGGGAAGAGGATCATCAGCAAGACGACTATGAGGTTGAAGGAAAACATGGTGATGACCACCACCCGGAGGCATGAGCGGACTCTGGAGGCATCGCCCCGGCCGTAATTGTAGCTGGCTATGGGAATGAAGCCCTGGGCGAAGCCGGCCAATGGCACACTGACGAGCATCATCGCGCTCTGCATGATGGCCAGGGCACTGACATAGATGTCCCCGTAGTGCTTGAGAGTGCCGTTGAGTACGAAACCGACAATGCTCTCGGTGCTGGCCATCACGAAAGGCGACACCCCGAGGGCGAGAGTGGTGCCTATGACCTTCCAGTCCACCCGCATGGCCTTCCACTCGATGTGCAGTGAAGCCCTGCGGCGGGAGCAAAGGAAGGACAATACCCATGCGGCGCTGCATGCCTGGGAGATAACCGTGGCTATGGCCGCCCCCTTGACGCCCATTCCCAGCACGAAGATGAAGACAGGGTCAAGAGCGATGTTCATCGCCGCGCCTATTATGACCGATGTCATGGCTGTCCCGGGCCGGCCCTGCGTATAGATAAAAGTGTTCAGCCCGAGGGATATCTGCACGAAGACAGTTCCGAGCAGATAGACCGAGAGGTAGTCGGAGGCATAGCCTATAGTGACGTCAGAGGCACCTACGGCATAGAGTATAGGCTCCATGAAGATGTAGACCGGCAGGGTACAGATCACGGAAAAGCACAGCAGGAGGACCAGCCCGTTGCCGAGATAGCGGCCTGCGAGGGATCTGTCACCGCGCCCGAGGGCTATGGAGGCCAGAGGTGCCGCCCCTCCGTTGACTATAGAGGCAAAAGCCGATATGAGGATAATCACCGAGCCGGTCACACCGATTCCGGCCAGGGCATCCGTGCCAATGCCGTAGATGTGGCCGATGTAGATACGGTCCACGAGATTGTAGAGCAGGTTGACGAGCTGGGCCACTACAGCCGGGACGGCCATGCGGAAGACCAGCGGGGTCATGGGCGCAGTACCCAGCCGCTCTTCATATTGTAAGTTATTTGTCACTTTCTACTTATAATTTCTTATCTTCGCAGCCTAAAATCCAACGATATGTTTCTAAAATACCTGAAAGAATACGCTATCATGACCCTCGGACTGGCCGTCTTCGTCTTCGGCTGGACCGCATTCCTCAACCCCCACGAGATCACCGGCGGCGGCATCGCGGGCCTTGCCTCGGTAATCCATTACGGCATCGACAGCATACCAGTATCCTACGCCAAGTTCGCGATAGACATCCTGCTCCTCGTAGCCGGCTTCATCATCCTCGGCAAAGGATTCGGCATCAAGACCATATACTGTGTGGCCATGAGCTTCGTATTCTTCCAGTTCATGCCCATGATACCGGGCCTGACCAGTATCTCCGCCGGCATCACCGACAACCTCATCAACGCCCTCATCGGAGGAGCCATGAGCGGTATCGGTATCGCCATCATCATCACCCAGGGCGGCAGCACCGGCGGCACCGACATTATCGCACTTTCTATCAACAAATATAAGAACATTTCGCCCGGACGTATCTATCTCGTGTGCGATTCTCTCATAGTCATGTCGATTCTGCTGGTCAACGACAAGACCCTGGCCGACGTCGTCTACGGATTCGTAGAGATCATCGCCTTCTCCTACGCCGTGGACATGTTCCTGACCGGCTCGCAGCAGTCCGTCCAGACCCTCATCCTCTCCGAGCACAACGATGAGATAGCCGCCCGTCTCCAGAGCCTCAGCATCGAGGGCAGCCGCTCCGTCAAGTCCGTACAGTGGTCCACCGAGGGCAGCCGGAAGATGCTCATGGTAGTCAGCCGCAAAGGCTACTCCGGCGAGATAGTCAAAACCGCCCGCCAGATAGACCCCGACGTCATCCTGATGACCGTCCCCGTCACCGCAGTCTACGGCATAGACGGGAAGAACCAATAGCTATATACCCTTGACCAGCCTTGCGATCTGCTCGGCCGTACCGATGTTGTACCCCTGCGAGATGTAGACGATGCGTCCGAAGGTATCCGCTATTATGAATACCGGGTACTCCACATCGCGGACCGGCAGTTTCAGCTCGCTGCACACCGCATCAAGTATCTTCCAGTCATAGTCCACTCCGATATGCACTCCTGCAGGAGCCTCCGGAAATCCGTCCGAGAGATACTGGCGGTACGCCCTCTCACTGCCGTACATCAGGATTACGGGACAGTCAGGTACGTCTGCAAACACCCCGCGCACAGCATGGTTGCTCGGCTCGTGCCTTGCCTGCATGAACCCGAGCACGAAGAATCCGCGGCCCGTAGTATTGAGAATGGTCGACTCCTGCAACGTACCGTCCGGCTGTACAGCCCCGTACACCGCCTCCGCATTCATGCTGCCGATCACCTGCAGGTCCGAAGGATCCTCCCGCATCACCAGCGTCACATCGGTGTTCTCACCTGCCGTCACATCAAAGAACGTCATGGTAGCAAGCACCTTGCCACTGGCCATCCTCGTACCGGAAACCAGCATGTACTGCCCGCAGTCAAGGGACACAGGGCCGCCGCCGAAGATGCCTTTCCAGGTCATGGAGCCTTCACGGCCTTCGCGGTCAGTGAAATTGAGCGTCACGGGAGAGCCGCCGTCAATACGCGCGATAGTAAAATGTGTCTCATACTTAGGGTCATCGATATATTCCTGTCCGGCATAGTCCAGCGAGAGAGTGCCCTGACCCGACACAGCCGCAGCCGAGCCGCCGTCCAGGTCCACGTCCACCCAGCCATCTCCGTCGTGATACTGCACCTTGCCGCTGATCTCTTCCAGCCGCGCCGGAATCCCGAAAGTACGGCACAGAGCCACGAAGAACACATCCCGCGAATAACTGTCAGCAGCCCCGAGGCGGAAGACCCCGACTGGAGTCACCGGAATCACCAGAGGATTGTACCGGTCGCACACCCGGATTCCCGAAGCATAGTCAATCAGCGCATCAACGCTCACGGCGCCAGACTCAAAAGGTCCGAATACCCCTTCCGAGGCAGCCTTGAGGAAGACGCTGCGGTAGGGCGACAGCAGCTCCAGACCCACCCGGGGATTAAGCACATAGTCCCTCAGCACGGGGTCAGTACCGCTATAGGCAAAATGCGAGATATGGTCCGTCAGCACCCCCTCTGGAGTATCGCGCAGATCCTTCTCGCTGAGCAGGTCCAGCATGTGCAATGCATCGCTGCCATATCCGGCGGAAGCCTCCAGGTAGGCGGCTATCTCCTTCCAGTTGCCCCGGGCCTTCGCCAGATAAGGGTCTGAAGTGTCGAATGTGGCGATATAGGCTCCGCGGAGCGAATCCTCCCGGGCGAGACGGACGGCATTGGCCTCCACCTGCTCCGCTGTCAGCTCCACCACGGCCTTGCCCTCGGCGGGCGGCACTATGTCCAGTTCCTCATACCCTCTCCAGGTGCTGTCCTTGTCCAGGGCCAATGTCAGGGAGGTCACTCCTTCTGAAAGAGCGAGTCTTCCATAGCCGAAACGGCCTCCGGAAGAGGCCCATACGAGGATGTCTCCACGGCCGAATGTCGCATGGGACAATCCGTTGCGACCGGTGACATCGGTCACGGCCGTATAGAACTCGGAATAATTGTAAATCCTGTACTCGACCTTCGCCCCCTCCACCGGCACTCCGGCGGCATCGGTCACCGTCACCGAAACCCTCTCCACCGGCGCATAGTTGGAGGTCACGTTTATCTCAGTATAGCAGTCGGTCCGGGAGATGACATCCTCCGGCCCGTCATAGCGTCCGAACACATTGGTGTGCATCATCACTCCGCGCAGGGCCGTGGAGCTGAACCAGGCCACGTCCAGCTCGGGCTCCGGCTCGCAGGCTCCGAGGTAGTGCCAATGACCGTCCACCCAGGCCTCGACCCAGGCATGGTTGTCATCGGTATGGGCCCAGCGCGGGGTGTAGACCTGCCGGGCAGGGATACCCACAGTACGCAGGGCAGCCACCAATAGCACCGACTCTTCTCCGCAACGCCCATACCCGGTCTTTATGGATGCAAGCGGGGATGAGGTACGGGCATCCGAGGGAGTGTAAGTCACCCGCTCGTGGCACCAGTGGTTGACTTCCAGGACGGCATCGTGCATGGACAGGCCGCGCACCCGGCTGCTCAGATCCGCATAGCACTCCGTGCGGAATCCGTCCAGGGTCTCGTTATTGACCCGCATCGGCAGGACGAAATGCCGGAACAGTTCCTCGGGCACATCCTTTCCCCACGGCATTTCCTCCCTGGCCCTCAGCACCGTCCTCACCCCGTCCAGATACAATTGGGGACTGTAGTCGGCTATATCCCCCACCGGCATATACGCATAGAGGAATTCCATGGCCTCCCGCTCCTGCCGGTCAGCACAGCCTTCCAGCACCCTCTCTATATCAAGCCCGTTTCCTATCGCAGCCGCCTTGGCCGCCAGATCTTTACCAATCATCTGACGTTCCCCGCACGCCGTCACCAACAGAGCCAGCAGAGGGACAATACTTACCAGAACATATTTTTTCATTGTATCGGTTTTTAATTTCGTTTTAATTCCTCCATCTTGCCGCACCGTTTCAGGGCTACGAGACGCGGTTGAGTTCCTTTACCAACAGGTTTTTAACCTGCAGCAGCGTTTTGAGGCGTTGCATAATTTGCTGCGGTTCTGACTCTTCCGCAGACACCGCATCCTGCCCGGCATCAGGAGCTGCCATGCCCGGATTCTGTCCGCCGCCTGCCGTTCCGCCCTGCATCCGTCCGAGCTGAGCCATCAGCTGGGAATACTGATGTTCCAGGCACTTGAGCTGATAGACCACCACAGCCTTAGGCACGTTCTTGTCAATGGTATTGCGTTCCGGTATCTGGGACTTGAGGTACTCCTTGACGTTGAGCACGTACTTGGCCTCGGTGATGTCCACCACGGCTACGGACACCTGAGGGTCCTGGCAGTTGACGAACCGTCTGAGTATCCGGTCCTGCAGCACTTCCGGATCCCGGCCGGCCTCGGATGAGTCCTCCTCGAGGAGCTGGCCCCGCAGATCGAAATACATCTGGAATATCTTGCGGTACAATGGATTCTGAAGTGTCAGGCCATCGTCCTGCAAATGGGCTGAGATATACTCCGCCACTGTGATGCGCAGTACCGGAGCCTCCGCTCCGTAGGTCCTGTTCTCGTCAAATGTCAGACTGTACTCCCCGAATTTAAGCAGATAGTATACCAGTTCCCTTTCTACAGGATCCAGCATAGGTACAGGACTCATGGCTGCCTCTGCAAGAGACGGACTTACAGCTGCCGCATTGCCCCGGACCGCGCCATACTCCTGGCCACCGTAGACACCCTGACCGCTGTAGTCACTGCCGACATCCTCCCCGTCCGCAGCGCACACCGCATCCTCCGCAGCCGCACGCCGGGCCGCCGCCTCTTCCCTCCTCCGCTGCTCGAACTGCCCTGACTCTATCCTTCTGCGCCGCACCCGGGCCACCTCCGCAAAAAGCACGTCCTCCTTCATTCCCAGCCGCTGGGCGCATTGCTCGATATAGACTGACCTCGCTATCTGGTCCGGAATCACGGCTATCGTATCTATGATATCCCTGATCAGCTCTGCCTTGCGGATAGGATCCCGCTCGATGGTGGAGGAGAGCAGGTCGTATTTGAATTCAATGAAATCGGTCTCGTGCGCCGACAGGAAGTCCAGGATCTCCTGCCGCGTATGGGAACGGGCGAAGGAGTCGGGATCCTCCCCGTCCGGCAGCAGGACCACCTTGATGATCATCCCCTCCTCCAGCAGCATGTTGATACCGCGGAGGGAGGCCTTGATGCCGGCCGCGTCCCCGTCGTAGAGAACGGTGACATTGTTCGTAAAGCGCTTGATCAGCCGGATCTGGTCTGTTGTCAGGGACGTGCCGGATGATGCCGTGACATTCTCTATCCCAGCCTGATGCATGGAGATGACGTCGGTGTATCCCTCGACCAGATAGCATTTCTGCTCGCGGGCGATGGCCGATTTGGCGAAATAGATACCGTAGAGGGAACGGCTCTTGTGGTAGATGTCACTCTCGGGCGAATTGAGGTACTTGGCCACCGTCTTGTCCTCCCTCAGGGTCCTGCCTCCGAAGGCTATCACCCGTCCGCTGAGGGAATGTATCGGGAAAATGACCCTCTCCCGGAACTTGTCGACCAGCTCTCCCCCATGCTCGTAGCAGAGGCCGGTGGAAAGCAGGTACTCGGCCTTATACCCGTTCTGCAGGGCAGTCCGGGGCAATGTCGCGGCGGCCGGCTCTCCGGCGAAGGTCCTTCCGGACGGGGACCACCCCAGCCCGAACTTGCGGATCGTCTCATCGGAGAATCCTCTCTTCTGCCTGAAGTAGGACAATCCCACGGAATGCCCCTCGGCAGTGTTGAACAGGGCGTCCGCATAGAACTTGGAGGCAAACTCGGAAACGGCAATCATCGACTCCCGCTTGAGGCGGTCTGCCGTATCCTCGGCGCTCTCCTCCTGCTCGTGCACCTCTATCCCGTATTTGCGGGCAAGGTACTTGAGAGCCTCCGGATAAGTCATCTGCTCGTGTTCCATGACGAAGGTCACGGCACTGCCCGCCTTGCCGCATCCGAAACATTTGAATATACCCTTGCTCGGAGATACCGAGAACGAGGGGGTCTTCTCGTTGTGGAAGGGGCAGCAGGCGATATAGTTGGCTCCGCGCCTCCTGAGAGTGACGAAATCGCTGATGACGTCTACTATCTCGGTCGCGTCCAATATCTTTTCAACGGTGGCTCTGTCTATCATAGGTTACAAAAATATGGATTTTTGAAATATTCTGTCTACTTTTGTTTGATTTTGCATTTTTTCACGTCATGCCCGATTACAACGTCAAGAACATATCCGCCCTGAAGACCAGAATTCAGATTTTCGACAAGGTCATCGTGGTCGTATGGGTAGGGCTGATAGTCCTGCTGTACTACGACATAAGCTGGGCTGTCGCACTCCTGCTGGTGGCCCAGCTGACACTGTACATCATCCGCCGCAGGATGAAGAAGGAACTCAACCAGAAAGAGATACTGGCCAAAATGGTGGAAGAGCGCACCACGGACCTCCGCCAGGAAAGGGACAAGGTGGTACAGGAGTCCAAGGAATTGTCCGACGCCCTCGATGCCCTGGCAAAGGCCCAGGACGAGCTGGTACGCAAGGAGAAGATGGCCACTGTCGGCAACCTCACCTCCGGTCTGGTCGACCGTATTCTCAACCCGGTCAACTACATCAACAACTTCTCAGGCCTCACACTCAGCACCATGCAGGAACTGCGCGGGGAGATCGAATCCGTCCGGGACAGCATCCCCGCCGACAAGTATGAGGACATCTCCGAGACCCTGGCCATCATAGACACCAATCTCGGCAAGATCAATGACCACGGCTGCAACACGGTACGTATAGTCAAGGCCATGGAGGAACTCATCAAGACCCGCCACAGCAACATAACCCTCACCGATATCCGGACCGTGTGCCGCGTGAACGTGGATCTGGCCCGCAAGCATTTCGCCCAGCAGATAGAACTCAACGGGATAGACCTGCGCCTCAACCTGCCTGTCACCCCCGTACCGGCCGAAATCAGCATCGACGAGATGAACAAGGTACTGCACCACCTG
>ULLI01027010.1_pt1 | contig 35526 bp, 28 predicted proteins | sample 1951351 | NCBI WGS metagenome assembly ULLI01 (sample SAMEA4835520, study PRJEB28245) | human gut metagenome | biome: gut microbiome; material: fecal sample | place: Denmark | collected 2008 | reverse complement strand
TGGCAGCAGGAAGGACGAGAACCGCTTCCAGTTCTCTCCGACACAAGGTTTTATCAGGTCGTCCTCCAGTCCCTCGATGGCCATCTCCATAAAGGCCGTGAAACCCTTTGGATGCTCCTTCACGTCCCGGTGACGGCGGTACCACCCGGCCGGTATGAGTATCACCAGCAGGACTATTGCGCTGTTGAGCAGCAGGGCAGCCACTGTCCGCGTAATGGACAGGTCGAACGGGCGGACCGTGCTGCCGTCGGGCAGAGTCTCCACTATCTTTCCCTCGTATTGTCCTTCCGCGGCAATGCTGAAGCCCTGCCATGAGGCTCCGTCAGCCAGATGACGCGAGGAGAAGCAGTGCCAGCCGCCCCCTTCCGCCGAAGAGCGCACGATTACCGGCAGGTAGAGGGATACGCTGCGCTCTCCGAAAGTGCCTATGTGCCACCAGTAGCTGTCATTCAGATGCTCCAGGACAATGGCCTTGACATCCACCTCCTCCGCAGTATCCGCGGCGGCGGAAGTATCCGTCCGGGGCGCGGCCGGCGGCATCGCCGAAAGCGTCCGCAGCGGCATCATCACGAGGAAGACCGCCACGACAGATGCCGTTATCATCCTGTATATCGCTTCCCTATTCATTCTTTTCTGCCTCCTTCTGAACTTCCACGCATGCCTCCACATTGTCATTGTGGACCCTTACACAGCCGGCGCGGACCTGCACCGAGCCGAAATTACCGTCCGCGGCAATCCACTCTATGGTCCCGGGAAGCAGGGAGGAGATGAGAGGGGCATGCTCAGGATAGACCGTGAAAATCCCCTTGGCCCCCGGAAAGGTGACCTTCTCCACCTGAGCCGAGCACAGGAGTCCGCCGGGCGATATGACGGTCAGGGCGATCATGATGCTGTGGCCGCAAGCATTTCCTGGCCCTTGCGGATGGCCTCATCTATGGTCCCTACGTTGAGAAATGCCTGTTCGGGGACATTGTCCACCTCTCCGTCCAGAATCATCTTGAAGCCCCTGATGGTCTCCTCGATGGGCACCATCTGGCCCGGGACTCCGGTAAACTGCTCTGCCACTGAGAAGGGCTGGGAGAGATATCTCTGGACGCGGCGGGCGCGGTTGACGGTGGTGCGGTCCTCCTCGGAGAGCTCGTCCATGCCGAGAATCGCGATGATGTCCTGCAGCTCCTTGTTGCGCTGGAGGATCTGCTTGACCCTGCGGGCCACGTCGTAGTGCTCCTCGCCGACGATGTTCGGGTCAAGGATCCTCGACGAGGACTCCAGCGGATCGACTGCGGGATAGATACCCAGCTCGGCTATCTTACGGCTGAGCACCGTAGTGGCGTCGAGATGCGAGAACGTCGTCGCGGGAGCGGGGTCGGTCAGGTCGTCGGCCGGCACGTACACCGCCTGCACAGAAGTGATGGAACCGTACTTGGTGGAGGTTATGCGCTCCTGCATCTGTCCCATCTCGGTGGCGAGGGTAGGCTGATAGCCCACTGCCGAAGGCATTCGGCCCAGCAGGGCGGACACCTCGGAACCGGCCTGGGTAAAACGGAAGATATTGTCGATGAACAGCAGGATATCCCTGCGCTCGCCCTTGTCCCGGCCGGCGTCCCTGAAGGACTCGGCTACGGTCAGGCCCGAGAGGGCCACCGAGAGACGGGCTCCGGGCGGCTCGTTCATCTGCCCGAATATCAGTGTGGCCTGGGACTTGGCGACCTCATCGTAGTCCACCTTCGAAAGGTCCCAGTGGCCCTGTTCCATGCTCTTCTTGAACTCTTCGCCGTAGCGGATGACTCCGGATCCTATCATTTCCCGGAGCAGGTCGTTGCCCTCACGGGTTCGCTCGCCCACACCGGTGAATACCGAGAAGCCGTTGTGGCCTTTGGCGATATTGTTGATGAGTTCCATGATCAGGACTGTCTTGCCCGCTCCAGCCCCTCCGAAGAGGCCGATCTTGCCTCCCTTGACATACGGCTCGAGCAGGTCTATCACCTTGATGCCCGTATAGAAGACCTCCTGCGATGTGGCCAGGTCCTCGAACTTGGGAGGCTCCCGGTGAATGGGAAGTTCTCCGCTACGGTCCAGCCGGCGCATGCCGTCGATGCTCTCCCCCACCACATTCAGCAGGCGGCCTTTTATCTGGTCGCCGACCGGCATTGAGATGGAGTGTCCGGCCGCCGTCACCGGCAGATGCCTCTGAAGTCCGTCCGTGGATTCCATGGCAATGGCCCTGACCGTATTCTCCCCGATGTGCTGCTGCACCTCGAGTATCTGCTGCTTGCCGTCGGGACGGACAGCCGTCATGGCCTCGTGAATGCCTGGAAGTTTGTGCTCATCGCCGAGTTCCGGAAAGTGCACGTCCACTACCGGGCCTATAATCTGTGAGATGTATCCTGTCAACTGCATAATCTGACTGAAAATTCAAAACCGAAATATACTTCCAACAAATGTGCCATTCCTGCTGTTTTCAATGTGCAAATTCGTTACAGAAGTAATAAAATTGTTTCCCGATTTTAATAACTTATCTGTTTTTATTTTGTACCTTTGCGCGGTCACATAAACTTATGATTTTTATATGAACTTCAGAACTTCAGGGCAACTGCTGCTGACAGCAATGATTGTCCTACTCACACCGGCCACACTGCCGGCACAACCGGATACGGAAGGCATTCACGAACGCTCTTCATTTTCCATCAGCAACGATTACAGCAACATGAAAATCAGCAAATTCAGCGTCATCTACCTGAGTGAGGACCACATGCTGTACAATCTGATGAACCGCGCAGTCTACGACAGCCCCGTCCATGACTTCAACATCAATCCCACGGGAGCATCCATTGCAGTGGTCAACAAGAATGCCAAGAACATTGTAATCGTATCCAACAGGGAGAAAAACGTCATCCTGGCAACCATCAAGTGAGACAAAAAGACCGATCCGTTCGACGAGAAAGGACGCAATGGGACTCCGTCCGTCACTGCCATGACCTACTCGTCTGACGCGAGGGAAATCCTGGCGGCAAATGACTTCGGCGAGATCATCACTTACTCTACCGACGGTTACTGGACAGCCTCGGTCATCGAGGCCGGCAAGATATACGACCACATCGCCGTCAGCCCCAACGGTTATTACATAGCCGCCGCGCACGGCAGCGAGATGGATATCTGGGACGTAGATGCGGCGGACATCAAGAGGATAGTCCGTTTCGCCGGCAAGGTCAACCATGTCACTTTCTCCCCGGACTCCCGTGAGATAGCCGTCAGCTGCGACACTTCCGGACTGCAGATCGTCAATGCCATAGACCACCACAGGACTGAAGTCACCAAAGGTATCCAGAATGTCCGTCAGGCCTCCTTCCATCCCGACGGCAAATACATAGCCTATGCCAAAGCCGACTCGATAATAGTCTACAATCTCATCAACCACCGGAGAGCCTTCAGCGCCGGTTCCATTAGAATTAAAGGAGAGCCTCTGGACATCCCCATGTCCGATATCATGGCCCTGAACTTCCATTCCAACAACTCTACCACGACACTGAGCCACAACACCGGAGACAAGGTCGTATTCTGGGACATGAGTTCTCTCCCTCCCCTGTACCGTTCCAAACTGAGCGAGGAGGTAGACAAGCTGATGTCCGACTGGATCCGGCAGATGGACGGTGAGTCCCTGGAAGAATACCGGGTCAGGGTAACGGATGACAACGCCGCCCGCCAGAAGGCAATGCTCCTGGACCAGGCCGCAACCGCCATAGCCACCCAGGTCATCGCACTCGAGGATCCCTTCATATCCGAGGAATACGACATGGAGAACCACACTATCGACATCAAGTTCGAACAGCTGGACGCCATCAAGCTGGAAGTACCGGAGGAAGAGTTCCAGGAAGTGCGTGAGGGAGACCTCTCCTATGAGAATCCTATATACACCCTGGACGACATGGATGAGTTCCAGTTGGTCTACCTCGAAGTGGTCAACCGCACCACCGACAAGACCTACATCTTCGATGAGCGCGACTACATCATTGAGGACATCGAGTTTGAGGACGACGACATAGACTTCATACCGGTAGCCATGCTCCAGACCGTAAACATGGAAATGGAGGTCCTTCAGCAGCAGACTCAGGAGATTATGGAAGAGAAGAAGCAGGAGAACGTAATCACCGACAAGACATCCATCACCATCGATACCGAGATTGAGAGCGACTTCGACTCCGACGGCAACAAGATATACAACTACAACCTCGGCTACCAGTACGACGTCTCGGAGGGTTTCTCCTATCAGGAGGACTTCGGTCCCGGCAAATTCATTGTGACTGAGTCCAATGCCGCCGTGACCATGCTTGAGGCAATCCGTACGGCCCTTGCCGGAGACATGAAGAAGTATGTGGACCAGGCCAAGTCGATAGAGATAACCATTACAGGCTCCGCCGATGCCATCCCCGTAGGCCGCATCCTCTATGACGGCAGCTGCGGAGAATATGTGGAGACTCCATACTACGCCAAGGACGAGCTCTCAAGCATGACCGTAACCGACGAGACCGACATCCGCAACAACGAGCAGCTCGCCTTCATCCGTGCCGCCAGCGTCAAGGTATGGCTCGAGAACAATGTGGAGGAGCTGAGGGCCAACAGCGCCAAATGCGTATACAACTACCGCACGGAGGTCAGCGATGTCCGTGGAGGAGAGTTCCGCAGAATCATCGTCAATATCAAATTCAGGGATGCAATAAAATAAACGACAATAAACACACAGCATGAAGAAACAGCACATAATATTATTGACGGTATCCCTGCTGCTGGCAGTATCCTCAGCAGGATACCCCCTGAGCGCACAGAACAGCCAGGAAGTCCTCTCCAGGGCCAACCAGCAGTATGTTCTCTACGAGAGCGCGAAAGGTGACAACAGCACGGAGATGTACGATCATCTCTACCAAAGCTACACCCTCTACGCCAGTCTGCTCGACGCCTACACAGACCCCAACGCCATAGAGGCGGCACGCAACAGGCTGACACAGATATACCCTGCGCTTATGAACGCCGCCATGTTCTTCTCCAACATGAACGACACCCAGATGGCCCACAAGTTCGGAATGGCCTATATCCTCCTTCCCCGTAACCAGGCCTTCACCGGAGGGGGACTTTCCCGAGACGAGGTATATCCACAGATTGTCTACAACACAGGTATCTCGGCCTATAAGCTGCAGAAACTGGATGACGCCGTCATCTGCTTCAACGAGTACCTTGCCACAGGAGAGGCCGACCGGGCCAAGGACTGTATCGTCTTCCTCAACATGATCCACATGTCGCGGCACAACTACGCGGAGCAGGAGAAAATCCTCCAGCGCGCCATCACCGAGTACCCCAACACGATGGATTTCTACTACAACCTGATCAACCTCTACATCTCCACCCAGAACCATAAGGAACTCATGGCCACGATTGACAAGGTCCTGGCCGTAGACCCCAATGACGTCAATGTACTTCCCATCAAAGCCCGTATGGAAGAGGCGGCCGGAAATGTGGAGGAGGCCCTGGAACTCTACCGCAGACTGCTCTCGTTCTTCCCCGAAGACCTGGCCATAATGAAAGGGATTGCCAAATGCAGCTTCAAGATAGGCTCCGAGATCAACAACCAGGCCTACGCCGTAGTAGACGAGGCCGAGGGCATGGAACTTCGTCAGAAAGCCTACCCCTACCTCTACGACGCCCGCATATACTTCGAGAGAATCCTCGAGAAAGAGCCTACGTCGGCCGTATATATGAAAGGTCTGGAAGAATGCTACAAGTTCATGAATATGACGGCCGAGGCGACTGTCCTGCTCAGTCTTATCGCTGAAGGCGGCTCCTATGCCTCGTTTGACGAGGAACTGCAGAAATACCGCCGGCTCGCCACAGAAATCGGCATGGAGGACACCGTAAGCACCTCTGCTGTTCTGGCCGGAGAACCTCCCCTGCTGACCACCCTCATCACCGGATTTACCGAGACCAATGCCAATAAGGTAATCGACGCCGGCGAGAGTTTCTCCATAGAAGTATCTGTACGCAACAGCGGTATGGGAGATGCCCACAACGTCAAGCTGATGCTCTCCGAGAACAGCGGCATGGACCGCTTCTTCGAGGGAAACAGAGAGATTGACGCAGGTATCATCAAGGCCGGTGAGACCCAGAACTTCACATTCCGCTATACCCTGAGCGAGACAGCACCTACCGCAGCAGCCAACATCACTGTCTACACCCTCGAGGAAAACGGTATGGATGCGGACCCCTCCAGCCTGCTCGTCAATATCCAGGAGATGGCCCGTCCCCGCCTGCAGATAGCCGACCACCAGTACATGTCCGCCAGGGGCACATCCATCACACTCGGAGACAGGGGCCAGCTCATCGTAGCACTCCAGAACGTCGGACGGCTTCCAGCCAAGAACACTAAGATTACCTTCGAATGCCCGACCAACATCATCCCCACCGATGAGATTGAGATTGCCATCGACTCGATTAAGCCCGGAGAAGTGGTACCTCTCACATTTGACTTCCTCGTCAACAAGAGATTTGCCCTCGACTCCATACCCATCGGCGTGAAAATATCCGAGGGCTCCACCTTCGCCTTGGTCCAGGACGTATTCAAGGTCAAGCTCGGGGAATATCTCTCCACGGCCAACAAGATAGTCATCGAGGGCAAACTGGACGAGCGCCCGGCCATCAACACGGATTTCTCCCTGACGATGGAGTCTGAACTGCTGGAGAACGTACCGGCCGGCACCCTGCATCCCAACCGCTACGCCCTCATCATCGGCAATGAAGACTACTCCATAGTTGGAGGAAGCGCCGAAATCAACGTACCCTTCGCCTGCAACGACGCCATTGTGTTCAAGGAATACTGCATCCGCACCTTCGGCATACCCGACGACCACATCCGTTTCATAGACAACGCCACCGCCGGCATCATGCGCGAATCCATCGACTGGCTGATAAACATCGGCAAGGCCAACCCCGATGCCGAGCTGTTCTTCTACTACTCCGGCCACGGCAGCAATGACGAGGCATCCCGCGAGCCGTACCTCCTTCCTGTCGACGTCACCGGAAAGTACATCCAGCTGGGCATTTCCCTCAACGAGATGTACGCCAAACTGTCCGAGGTGCCCTGCCAGGGCTCGTATGTGTTCCTGGACGCCTGCTTCAGCGGCGGCTACAAGAGCAAGGAGCCTCTCGTGGCACAGAAAGGCGTGCGCGTAGTACCCAAGTACTCCGTCATGAGCGGCAAGCTGATATGCTTCTCCTCCAGTTCCGGAGAGCAGACCTCCAGCGTCTTCTATGACAAGCGCCAGGGTTACTTCACCTACTACCTGATCAAGAACATCCAGGACGCCAAAGGCAATATCTCGCTGGGAGACCTCTACAACAGGACCCGGGAGAAGGTAGAGGCCGCCACGGCCGTATCCGGCAAGCTGCAGACCCCTCAGGTACTCGTATCGCCCGACTGGACCGACTGGAACACCAAGGTGCTCAAGTAGTAGAATTTTTACTATCTTTGCCGCCCTTATGGGAAAGGCTAAGAGCAAAATAGAAATCCGCAACAAGAAAGCCTCGTTCGAATACGAGTTTCTTGAGAATTATACCGCTGGAATAGTCCTTACCGGCACGGAGATAAAATCCATCCGCGCCGGTAAGGCTTCTTTAGTGGACAGCTGGTGCTATTTCGCCGGCGGTGAGCTCTATGTCAAGAACATGCACATAGCCGAATACTGGTGGGGTACCTTCAACCGCCACGACCCCAAGCGCGACCGCAAGCTGCTGCTCACCCGCAAGGAGCTCCGCAAACTGGCCCGCGCCGTCAAGGAAAAGGGCCTGACCATCGTCACCCGCCGTCTCTTCATCTCCGAGACCGGCTACGCCAAGCTCGACATCGCCCTCGCCCGGGGCAAGAAAGAATACGACAAGCGCGAGTCCATCAAGGAAAAGGACCTACGCCGCTACTCCCCTGAATAAGAATTACAGGAACTTTGCAACTGAGTGATTGTTGGTGATGTACTTAATCAGGAAAATCTGCTCCCCCTCAACCTCGTAAACATTGTAAAAGACATACCAGCGGGTAGCAGCACTTGACTTAAATACAGAATACAATAATCTCTGCCCGTACTTTTCGAAATAAGCAGGAACAGGTATCTTCACCTTTAAATGAAGATTATCGCGAATATCGTCAAGGAGATCCTCGACATAACAGAATGCACTGTCTTTAAAGCCAAAATATCCTCTTTCATACAGGACATCCACCAGTGCATTAAAATAACTTAAAACTTCCGGGGCAAAAATCACACTCATTGCTGCTTCCTTTCATAAAGTTCCTCCACATGCCTCAACGCTCTTTCCTTGAACTCGTCGAAAGAAAGTGCCCGCGCATATTCTGCATCAGGCTCCATAAGATACTCTCTGCTGACCAGAACATCCTCTTCAGACACCGGGACAATTCTGTAGCTTCTGTTTTTTCCTCTGTGTATCAACAACTCCTGTCCGGCATCCACCATATCCAGATAATTTTTCTGATTGGCCCTGAACTCTCTTGATGAAACTACTAACATAATGCTTATCTTTGTGTACCATTTCTGCACACAAAGATAAGCATTCTCTGAAATATTCTTATACCAGACGGCTTATTTCGTTCGGGTGACGGTGTGGAGCACCTTGCCGTCCTTGTCGAGCATGTGCAGGCAGAGGGAGTCGGCGGAGACGGTCACGAGGGACCAGCCGGACTCGGGGCTGCAGAAGACGGTGCCCTCGATGGCCTCCACGTCCCGGCTCAGCGAACCGGAAGTGTTGACCACGTAGTCGATATCGCTGCCGTCCTTGCGGATATGCTGGAAAGTATGCAGGTGGCCGCACACGTACATATCCACGTTGTCATGCCTGAGCAGGATGGAGTTCACACGCTCCTGCATGTCGGTGCGCTCGCTCTCGTCCTTGTCAGTGAAAGCGTATATGGGATGGTGTCCCACTACGATTACCCAGTCCTCGTCGGCCTCGGACAGAGTCCTGTCCAGCCATGCGAGCTGCTCGCGGTAGTCGGACTTGGAAGCGTCGGCATACTTGTCGGTCTCCTCGCGGTACTTGTCGATGATGGGTGTGGTGTCCAGCATTACGATACGCACCTCAACCCCGTCCTCCTCCTTGACGAAAGTGTAATAGCGGGAAGGCATGTTCCAGCGGGCGCTGACCTGGCTGTAGTCGATGCAGGCCTGGGTATTGCTGCGGTACTCGTGGTTGCCGCAGATGGCATACCAGGGCATCATCAGGTCGGGATGGGAATAGATGAGCTCGTAGTTGGTCATCCACAGAGGGTCGCTGACACTCTGCACGCCCTCAAAATGGTGAACGTCTCCGGCCGCTACCACGAACTCTATGTCAATGGTCTCGGCCATCCTGCCCATAGTCTCCGCTATCGGCTTCTGGTCATAATAGCCGTTGCGGCCCAGATCGTTGGCTATGTAAAAGTTGAGCGGCTGCTCCATGGCCTTCCACTTCTCGGAGCGGTCCTCCTCCGTAGAAGAGGACACACCCGTGGAAGTATTGCAGGACACCGCTGTCAGGGACAATACCGCAGCGGCGGTAAGGGTAAGGAAGTTGATTCTTTTCATAAAGCTGTCTTGCTATAAAGTTTAACCTGTGTCTATTATTCACCGTATGCACCGAACCAGTTGCCGATGGCGGGAGAGGTGTAGGTCTGCCCGTTCACCTCGAGGCCGGATGTTCCGAAGTAAGGCTGGCGGTCACCGGCCGTGTAGGTCTTGGAAGCATCGAGGGCCGGAGAGCCGGAGGTTAGATGGAAGTCCCAGCTGTCATTGAAGGCATAGCTTGCGGGGTCCATATTGAGGTCGAAGTTGACAAACTTGGGATTGAGGGAGACGGCTTCCTCAGCTGTCTTAGCCATCACGCTGTGTACATCCACCTTCTCCGTATCATACCACTCATGGTTGAAGGCATAGCCCTCGTAGGGGAACTTCACGCCGGAGTAGAGCAGCATCTCGCCGTCATCCTCATACTCGCCGCTGAACACTATCGAGCTTTCCACTGTTCCGGAAGCGTAGTAGTTGTAGTCTATCATGGAATGCTCTCCGTCGTAGCAGTCCTCGGAACCGGGCTCCTCCCATGCAGGTGTGGTGGCGCGGAACTTACAGTTCACGAGCAGGTTGTTGAACACGCCCGCGTCGGCATTCTCCTCTACATAGATTCCGCCGCCCTTTTCTCCGTCGCGTCTCCAGCCGGAACCGATAATGGTGTTGTTGTAGGCCTGAATCTTAGCCTGGTGACGCACCTCGCTCTGGTCGGAGCTGGAGAGTTTCAGACCGTTGGTATTGGCGCTGAACATGATGTTGCGGGCCACGTCCACCGTGCAGCCGGACTTCACATTGACAGCCTCGGCCCCGTCGTATCCGATGGCGCTGAAGATATTGCCGGCGATAATGGCATTGCCGCCCATCATGTAGATGGCGTCGGACCAGCCGTTGCGCAGGATGGAGTTGGTGATGACGTAGCGGCCGTCCACATTGTTGGTGGTGATGTGGGGATAGGCGTCGTCACCGGCGGTGTAATAGCCGTTCTCGGCTGCGGGCGAGCCCTCGATTACCTGGCCGCCGCAGTACTCTATGATGGTGTGGTCGATAAGCATCTCCTCACAGGTGGCACCGGCAACGATACCGCCCCAAAGACCTGCAAATGTATTATCGGCCGTTCTGAGGCTCTCGTCCACGGTCAGGCGTACAGGGTTCTCGGCTGTTCCGAGACAATACAGGTTGCCGTCTACGGAAAACTCGATGGCAGTATGGTTCACACCTACTCCTGCATCACTGAAGATGACGGTCACACCCTCCTCGATGGTGAGGCTCTCACCTTCGGGAACTACAATATGACCGTCAACATAGACCGTTGAACCGGCTTCCCATACTCCGGACACTTCTCCGGCGGCCTCTACAGGCTCCGTCTCAGTCTCTTCTTGTTGACCAGGATTTTTCTCGCAGGATGCGAGAGAAAATACCATTGCCGCAGCAATGACAAAAATTGCTTTTGTTTTCATGTGTGTAAATACTGATTATTGGTTATTCTTATTCTATTTTTCCTTGAAATTGTACCTCAGGCCTATCATCAGGGACTGCCCGTGCCACTCCCTGCGTTCGATGACACCGCCGTGATAACGCTCGTAGTCCTTGAGATTCTCCGTTCGGGGATTGTCGATGATGTAGCGGAGCACCGGAGTATCCAGCAGATTGTTGGCCTTGGCGTAGACGGTGATACCGCACTTGAAGCTCTTTTCCACCGAAGCGTCCAGCTGGACGTAGCCCGCTTCCCAGATGTCATTGTCCACCCAGTTGGAAATCTCGCTGAGCCTGCGGCCGGTATAGCTTCCGGACACCTGCGCCTCGACCCCGGCCTTGGCGAACTTGAAGAGCAGGGAGAGATTGGCCACATGCGCGGCCTGTCCGTAGAGGGGACGGGTCTGCTCGACGGTAATCACCTCGGTCCCGTCCATCGTCCTCTTCGTAGTTGTGATGGAGGAATGCGTATAGGTGTAATTGGCCTTGATTCCGAACCAGTTGAAATATTTCATGACGTCAACCTCCACTCCGGCATTGGTGGCATCTCCGAAGTTCATGGGAGTCAGGAAAGTGGCCTGTCCCTCGGAGATGAGTCCGTACTCAATGGGGTCATAGAGCTTCTTCCAGAACAGGCCTACCATAAACTGCTCGGAGGACTTGGGGAAGAACTCGTAGCGCAGGTCAATATTGTCGGCTGTCGTATGCTTCAGGTCAGGATTACCCTGTTCGTCATAATCCTCGTTGAGAATGGTGTAGGGCACTATCTCGAAAAATCCGGGGCGGTTGATGGAGCGTCCGTAGGAAAGGCGCAGGAATGCGTTCCGGTGCACGTTGTACTTGAGGTGCAGGCTGGGCAGAAGGTCGGTGTAGACCTGGTGTCCCTCCCCGTCGGTCTGCCTGGGGAACACCAGCGTATAGCCCTGGTCAGTATGCTCCACCCGAAGTCCGGCGATAATCTCCAGCCTATCCCAGTCGTAGGTACCCATGAGGTAGGCGGCCCCTATCCTCTCGAAAGCATCGTAGTTGAGAGGATCGCCGACATTGCCGTAACGGCGGGGCTCGAGCAGGAGCTCATCGAAATTGGTCCAGTCCTCCCCATATATCTGAAGATCGTATATGCCTGTCGGAGAATCGAATGTGTATTCGTTGAAAAAGCTGCTGCGGACCTTGTCGCGGTACATTCCGCCCAGTTTGAGGTCGAGGGTGGAGCTGTTGGAGAAGTCGAACCTGTAGGACAGGTTGACATATCCCGCCACGTCCCGGTCACTATTGTGCTCCCAGCGGCGGTCGGCCGAATCGGTGTTGTACAGATGGTCGCCGTTGATATAGATATAGGCGTTGTCCGGAGTGGTACTGTAGGCCTTCGAGAACACTCCCGTCCAGTCGAGTTTCAGCCGGTCCGCATTCAGGAACGAGTGCTCTCCCTTGAGGGTAGTGTTGACGATGTACTGATGGTTCCACTTCATCCGGACCGTGCGTTCCTGGTCATTGGATCCGTCGCGGACCTCCGTCTCCTGCAGGTCCATATACCCTGCGTAGAGCATCAGTTTATGCCGGTTGGAGATACGGTAGTCGAGCTTGGCATGGCCTCCAAAGCGGTTCTGTTCCTCGGAGTAATACCTGTTCTCCGTACCCTTTCCGGAAGAGCCCGGGATGTAGTAAAGGGAAGCATCCTTGCCCCGGAAGAGGTTCTGGTAACTTACTGCGGCCATCACGCCAAGCTTGCCTCCAAAGAAACGGTCACCGTATGAAAAACCGCCTACAATGTCCGGACGGGGACGGCTGGCGGTCATGTGAAGATTTTCCATAGTGAAATCGTCCGCTGAGACCGAGTAGTTCTCATCGTGCAGTTCCGGACGGCCCATCCTCTCATTGGGGGAAAGCTTCTGTATCGCCCTGCGGTTGAATGTCTGGAAATCCCTGTCCAGGAAAAGGGCACTGTAGCCTGTGGAGAGGTTGGCGGTAATCTCCATACGCTCAGGCGCATCCTTCATCACCAGATTGACAGCTCCTCCGATGCCGTCCCCCTCCATATCGGCGGTAAGGGACTTTGTAACCTCAATCCGGTCCAGAATCTCGGAGGGGAAAATATCCAGAGGCACGAAGCGGTTCTTGTTGTCCGGGCTGGGAATCTTGACGCCGTTGACCAGAGTATAGTTGTAACGCTTGTCCATACCGCGGAGAATGGCATACTGGCCCTCGCCGCTGCTGTTGCGCTCCACGGTCACTCCCGACATCCTCCTTATCACGTTGGCCACCGTAATGTCGGGAGAGAGTTCCATGGCTTTTGCGCTCATAACATTAACAACATTAACTGAATTCTTCTCAATGTTTCTTGCCGCGACTTCCGATCTGCCGCGTCCCGTAGCCGTCACCACCGCAGCCTCCAGCATTACGACATCCGGCTCCATCGAAATCCGCAGTTCCTCCACCGGGACTGTGAAGTTCACCTCTATATCCTTATAACCTATAAGGTTGCAGACCAAAATCCCCGACGGGACCTTGGCATCTATCTGAAAACTGCCGTCCAGGCCTGTCACAGCCCAGCGGTCCGTTGTACCTTTAAGCAATACCGTAGCACCTATAATTTCCTCACCCGTAGAAGCATCTACGACCTTGCCCTTGATTATCGGCTCGGCCATAAGCACGGAACACTGCAACAGAAGTGCTGATGTCAATAGAAATACTTTCGCGCTCATACCTTTTGTTTTCGGCCGCAAAAGTATTCCGGCACTATTTCATAAATATTACAACAAGTATGATTAAGTATTAATTTCCTGTTAAGATTCGGTTACTGCAGCAGCAACTTCAAATTCTATACAGAATCATTACATGTGCCCGGAAGTCCAGAAATGACTACATCATACTACTTCCGAAGGTGAACCGTTTTCCTGCATTCTAGGTACACCTTTGCAGCATCGGACGTTCCTGACCATTGCCACAGCGTCTGGGGTGACGGTGGGCAGGTTTCACCCCTTCCGAAGAAGTAAAAAATCCCGGTCACCTTCTGCATGTGACCGGGATTCGAGATATATCTCCCTGCAAATGGTTATTCCATCAGGGATTCTGTGGCTGCCTTGAGCTGTGCGTCATAGCCGCGAAGCACATCAGCCGGATCATTGTAGATAAGGATATCGGGCTGGAGCTCTACATTCTCCATATACTCCTGGTTCTCGATGTCCCAGCAGCCGACCTGAGGGATACCGAAGACGATGGTCGGGTCGATCTGGTTCTCCCACCATACGGCTGTCATGGTGCCGGGAACGGGTGCTCCGACGAGTTTGCCGATGCCAAGGTGCTTGTATACCCAAGGAGTTCCGTGGGCGTTACTGTAGTTGTCCTCGCAAACGAGCATGCAGGAAGGTTTGAGCCACTTGTTGAACGGGTCGCTTCCGATATACTGTCCGCGGGGTCTGAACTGCTGGTACTCCTTGCCGGAGAGCAGGGTCACCACATCATCGTGCAGCCATCCGCCGCCATTGTGACGGGTATCCACCACTACGGCGTCTTTCTGACGCAGACGGCCCAGCAGCTCGCTGTACAGAGTACGGAAGCTGGGGCTGTCCATGCCCTCGATGTGCACATAGCCGATCTTTCCGCCCGAGATAGAATCCACGATAGCCCTGTTGCGTTCTACCCAGCGCTGGTAGAGTATTCCGCTCTCCGAGCGCAGTGCCTTGACTGTCACGTCATAGCGTTCCCCGTTCTGAGGGTCGTAGATGGACAGGCGCACGTTCTTGCCGCCCTTGCCCTCCAGCAGAGGGAAATAATCCTGACCGGCCAGGATGGCCTCGCCATCGATCTTCTCGATGATGCAGCCGGGCTTGACGTCGGACTCTACGAGAGTCAGAGGGCTGCGCTTGATGATCTCCTTGATTTTCAGACCGTCTCCGGTGTAGGTGTCATCGTAGAATACTCCGAGGTAAGCCGTGGGATAAGCCGCTCCGGAAGCATAGTAGCGGGCTCCGGTGTGCGATCCGTTGAGCTCTCCGAGCATCTCGCCCAGCATCTCAGCGAAGTCGAAGTTGTTGGTGATGTAGGGCAGGAACTTCTCGTATGTGGCCTTGTAGCCCTCCCAGTCGATTCCGTGAATATTCGGGTCATAGAATTTCTCCTTGACCTGTCTCCAGGCATGGTCGAACATATAGGCACGCTCGGCATATGGCTTGTACTCGAAGATTCCCTCCATCTCGATAGGAGTAATCTGACCTGATGCCACATCTATCTTCTTGATCATACCGGTGTTCATGAAGATGCTGGAACCGTCGTCCGAGAGGATCAGCGAGCCGTAGCACACGCCCTTGGACAGAATCTTGGTCTCGTCCTCCTTCAGGTCATGTACCCAGAGGTCCATACCGCCCTCGAACGAGGTGATGTAGTAAAGCTTGCTGCCGTCCTTGCTCAGAACTGCGTCCCCGAGGTTAGAAGAGTTGACTGTCAGACGCATCACGCGGTACTCGGCATTCTCGAGATCCAGCTTGAGGGGCTCGACGGCATCCTCGTCCTTCTCTGAGTCAGCATTCTTCTTGCCCTTTCCCGACTTCTTGCCCTTGGCATCATCTTTTTCAGCCTCGGCCTTCTTCTCCTCGAGAGCTGCCTTCTCTTCCTCATAGAGAGCCAGCTCCTCCTCGCTCATACGGAACTTCTCGTATGCCTCGAGGTCGAAGAACATGATGTACACGTCCATCTCCGCACCCCAGCTGCCGTGGCTGCGGTAACCGGCGCGGTCGCTGAACCAGATCATGGCCTTGCCGTCCAGTACCCACTTGGCATTGCCGTCAGTGTAGCCGCTCTTGGTAAGGTCGTACATCTCACCATTTCCGGAGGCATTGATCAGAGCCACGTCCTTGTTGTTCCATCCGCCGATGAAGATGCAGTTGGACAGAATCCACTTGCCGTCGGGAGACCACTGATACCACTGGTCTCCGTCGGAGTAGGAATACTCGTACTTGCCGTCCATCACTGTACGCACCTCCTTGGTGGCAAGATTGATCACACGGATAGCAGTACGGTTCTCCAGGAAGGCTATCTCCTTTCCGTCAGGACTGTACAGAGGCTGGAAGGACACCTGGTCGGAGTTGGTCACCCTCTCCTCCTTAATATCGGTAGCATAGGGGAAGAGCTTTTCATCCTCGTTGACAATCGAAGCCATGTAGACCTGCCAGAGACCGTCGCGCTCGGAAGAGTAGATCAGCGAGCGTCCGTCGGGAGCGAAGTCGAGGTTGCGCTCCTGCTCGGCGGTATTGGTAATCCGCTTGGTAGTCTTATAGTCGGTCATGGTCACATACACATCGCCCCTGTAGATGAAGGCGACCTGCTTGCCGTCCTTGCTGACAGCTATGTCCTGCGCATAACTTACAGGCTGCTTGATCAGGTCGCGGTCCTGCTTGTCGGCGATAATCTCCACAGCCACTTTCCGAGGCTCTGCACCCTCGGTCACGGTGTATATCTCTCCATCATAGCCAAAGCACAGGGTACCGTTCTGGGCGACAGTGAGGAAACGCACGGGATTGCCCTTGAAATGAGTAATCTGCACGTCCTCGCCACCTTCCAGAGAGTGCTTCCACACGTTGAAGGTCCCGTCCTGCTCGCTGAGCCAGTAGAACGACTTTCCGTCAGCAGCATAGACCGGATTACGGTCCTCCCCGTCAAATGTGGTGATCTTTGCGAACTCCGCGCCGTTGACATTGTCACCCTCGAAGGAGCAGCTCCAGATGTCACGGGTGATGGAAGAAGTATGATGCTTGCGCCACTCATCCTCATATCCTTTCTTGTCGTTGTACAGCAGTGTGGTTCCGTCGGGACTGAAGGTGATATTCTCCAGAGGCAGAGAGGAGAACATCACAGGGCGTCCGCCTTCCGTACTTACAGCGTATATCTGGGAGAAAGTAGAGGAAGGGAACTGCATGCTCTCGGCCGAAGGCTGGATGTAGGCAGAATAAAGGATGGTGGAATCGTTTCTGAAGACAATGGGGAACTCGTTGGCAGAATGGGTGGTAAGACGCACGGGTTCTCCTCCGTCCCTCGAAACAATGAATACATCGGCGCTGCCCATCCTATAGGAGGCAAACGCAATCCGGCTGCCGTCCGGGCTCCATACCGGACGGGAATCAAAGGCGGAATTGGAGGTGATCTGACGGGCCTGGCCGCCGGTCACGGGTACTGTGAATATATCGCCCTTGTAGGCAAATGCGATGGTGCTGCCGTCCGGAGAGATAGCGCTGTATCTCATCCAGAGGGGTCCCTCGGAAGGTCCCTGAGCCACAGCCGTCAGGGTTGATGCTGACAGCAGCATGGCCGCACCCAGAAAAGTTCTAAAAATCCGTTTCATCTATATAAAATTAAAAGTTTTTATCTTTTACATTTCAAGGCACACGAAGACTCGAGAAGCGGAGTTTACTTCCGTAAATGAGGATGTCACAGAGGAAGCATAACGCAGAAGATGTCCCTTTCCAACAGCCTCTTCGGAAGTTACTTACATACCATAATATTCAATATCATCTCATCAGTAACCTGCATCCCCTTCGACCCTATGGTCCCGAGATTACGTATGGATTTCTCCACATCGTCCTCGATGATGCCGTCATTGCCGGTCACGCAGTGGTCGTCCAGTGCAAGGACAGCCGACTGCACTGCTGAGGAGACGCCGGAGGCCACCTTGAGGGCACAGCCCACTTTGGCTCCGTCGCATACCATGCCGGTGATGTTGCCGATCATGTTCTTGATGGCGCTGCACACCTGGTCGAAAGTGCCGCCGCTGAGCCATACGATACCGCAGGCCGAACCGGTGGAAGCCACCACGCAGCCGCAGAGAGCGGAGAGTTTCCCGAGATATCCCTTGATATGGATAGCTGTCAGATGACTGAGGGTCAAAGCACGTATAAGCTGCTCTGCGCAAGAGCCGAACTGTTCTGCGGCAGCTACCACGGGCATAGTCACGGTGATGCCCTGATTGCCGGAGCCGGAGTTGCTCATGGCGGGAAGGGTGCATCCTGCCATACGGGCGTCCGAAGCCGCGGCGGTCATGGCCATGCAGTGGGTCAGCAGCCCCTTGCCGAACACATTGCGGTGGATATTGTCCTGAATGGTGCGTCCCACCTGCAGACCGTACGGACGGGCCAGTCCCTCCTCAGCGAGGGCCCGGTTCATCCTGGCGGCATCCAGCAGGAAGGCGATGTCCTCCAGCCGGGCCTCCTTTGTGGCGAAATCGAAGATTTTCCGCATATTCAGGTGATAATCCAGAGTGGTCTTGTGCGAGACAGCTTCCTGACCTGAAGCGGCGTTCTCTCCCTCCGCCTCCGATGTCATATTGTCCAGCAGCACCTCGGCGTCCTTCGATACCAGGACTATGGCATCATGGTCGTCCTGTATGACGGTCCTGGAGCGGTGTTCAGGATTCTCCACCGGCCCGTAGAGGCATTCGGCGTCGATGTAAAGCTTCTTGGGGGTATTGGCCAGGGATATCTTGACACGGCCCTCGGAGGCATAGGCCTTGGCCTTCTCCACGTCGGCGGGAGTAAGGTCCTTGAGCACCTCCAGACCGTAGTCCGGATTGCCGCATTCCATGGCCAGGGCCACGGCGATATTGAGTCCGACCATGCCGGTGCCGGGAATGCCGACGCCCATGGCGTTCTTCAGGATGTTGGCGCTCACCTGCACGCATATCCGGGAGGGACGCAGAGGTCTGTGAAGCGAGCAGGCCTTGGCTACGGCCAGAGCAACCGCTATAGGCTCGGTACAGCCCAGAGCCGGCTTAACCTCGCGGTGCAGAAGTTCAAGTATGTCTGAATAAGTTTGGGTATCCATAGGCTGTTATGTGTTACTGTCTGTTTTCGGCTAAATACTTTTCGGAGTCCATTGCGGCACGGCATCCGGAGGCGGCTGCATTGATGGCCTGACGGTAAGTCGGGTCCTGCACGTCTCCTGCCGCAAAAATGCCGGGACGGGAGGTACGGGTGCTCTTGCCCTCGGTAATGATGTAGCCCTCGGCATCAGTGTCCACCCACTCGCGGAATACGTCCGAATTGGGATGATGTCCGATGGCCAGGAAGAAGCCGTCGATATCTATCTTCTTCTCCACACCGTCGTTACGGCGCAGCAGGGCACCGGTCACGCCCATATCGTTGCCCAGAATCTCCTTGGTCTGATGCTCCCAGAGCACTTCGATGTTGGGAGTGTTGAATACTCTCTCCTGCATGGCCTTGGAGGCGCGGAAGACATTGCGGCGCACGATCATGTAGACCTTGCGGCAGAGGGATGCCAGATAGGTGGCCTCCTCGCAGGCGGTGTCGCCGCCTCCGACCACTGCCACATCCTTGCCCCTGTAGAAGAATCCGTCGCAGGTGGCGCAGGCTGAAACGCCCTGGCCTTTGAATTTCTCCTCGGACTCGAGACCCAGATAGCGGGCGGTGGCGCCTGTGGCGATGATAACCGCCTCTGCCTCCACCCATTTCTCATCGTCTATCTGAACCTTGAAGGGTCTGGCGGAGAAGTCCGCCTTAGTCACGATGCCGAAGCGGATATCGGCCCCGAACCTTTCGGCCTGGGCACGGAAATCATCCATCATCTGCTGTCCCTGCACACCCTGGGGGTAGCCGGGGAAATTCTCGACCTCCGTAGTCTGGGTCAGCTGGCCTCCGGGCTGGATGCCCTCGTAGACCACCGCCTTGATATTTGCGCGGCATGCATAGATAGCCGCAGTATAACCGGCAGGACCGCTGCCGATAATCAGTAACTGTATTCTTTCGTCTGCCATAGTATATTGTTTTTATTGTTATTGTTTATCCTTATTAGCCGTACTGCCGCTGTGGACATGGGTCAGAGGGACCTTCTCCTTCGGTTTCCCGGACACCTTATCCCCCGAAGCCCCCTGCCGCTGCCCTCCGCGGGCGGAGCCGTTGCTGCCCTTGCCATTTCCGGAGAGAGCTGTCTGAGGCACGTGAATGGCAGCCGGACCGGCCTTGGTCAGACTCCACACGAGCAGCAGTATGCCCGCGATGATGAACGGCACGCTCAGCCATTGTCCCATATTGAGAGTCATACCCTGCTCGAATGCCACCTGATCCTCCTTGATGAACTCTATCAGGAATCTCATGCCGAAAAGCACGATCAGAAAGATGCCGAAGATGGTACCCGTGCGCAGCTTGTCCAGTCTGGTACGGTACATCCAGAGCAGTACCAGTCCCAGTATGCAGTAGCTCAGAGCCTCGTAGAGCTGGGTCGGATGATGGGGCAGGCCGTCTCCCATAGGGTCGCGGGGGAATATGAAGCCCCACGGCAGGTCCGTCTGCACTCCGTAGATTTCGGAGTTCATCAGGTTGCCGAGACGGATCATCATGCCGGCGAAGCAGATAGGTATCACGAGACGGTCTATGAGCTGGATATAGCCGAAGCCGTACTTCTTGCCGTATTTGTGGACATACCACCAGATCGCCAGCAACACGCCGACAGCACCGCCGTGCGAGGCCAGACCACCCTCCCAGGTCATCAGTATCTTCCAGGGATGGGACAGATAGTAGACCGGATCATAGAACAGGCAGTGGCCCAGACGGGCTCCTACCAGAGTGCCTATAAACAATGCAAAAAGGAGAGCATCCAGAGTATCCACCGGAATCCCCTCCCTTTTGTAGAACGAACGCATTATGTAATAGCCCACGGGAAACAATCCTGCCACGAAAAGCACGCTGTACCACCTCAGGTGGAAGTTGCCTATGGCGAATATGTCAGGGCTGACATTCCATGTAATCGCAAGAAGATCAAGCATATAGTCTTATTTAGTCCGTTATTGTACCCTAATATCCTAGCAAAGTTAATGATAAATAGCCAAAGTCCTGCATTTTTTTGCAACCGATGCGGTGCCGTGTAAGGACATTATTTGCCGAAAAGCATTTCCGGAGTCACGAGCGCGATCTCGTTTACAGCATAACCGTCTCTCTCGTAGAACACAGCAACCTCTCCGGAAGGCAGGACGGCGATGTCCGAATAGCCCGCATCACCCTCCACGACCGTCAGGCCGGAGCTCCAGGTAAGGCCTCCGTCCAGGCTGTAGCGGAGGGTCAGGTTACGGCGCTGCTCCGGATCGGCGGCATTGACGAAGAGCAGGCAGCCGTCCTCACCATAGTAGGGATAATGGACAATAGCCCCGTTGCAGCCGGGATCGGGCAGAGCGGGAGCCGGATCCGAGGTCCATGAGAGGCCCTTGTCGTCCGAGATGTGGATGTAGCGGCAGCCGCCTTCATTGACCCGGCTGTTGACCATCCAGCGGCCGTCCGGCAGCTCTATCACCTTCGACTCGTCGGCGGGGACAATGGGAGTGGGTATCAGATGCCAGGTACAGCCGCGGTCGGTGCTCTCTATCAGGTGCAGTCCCTTCCGGAGATTGACCATCGTATGCAGGAGACGGCCGTCGCGGGTGACGGCACCCTGGCCCGAGGTTAGGAACTTGAAGTCTGACCGCCATTCCTCCGGAGCCACCTGGGATGTGATATCCTCGGGCTCCGACCAGGTTTGGCCGTTGTCGGTACTGCGCATGACGTGGAAGAAATAGACATCCTTTGCCCGGTCATGGTCCATGAAATTATAAAATAGGAATACGGTGCCGCTCACAGGGTCGGTAATCAGCGACGGGTCCGAGGCCGACTGTCCGTCGGGGAAATCCGCGACCTTCCGTATAGGGCTCCAGGTCCGTCCGCCGTCCGTGCTACGGCGCATGACGATGTTGATGTCCCGGCTCCACTTCAGGTCCCCGCAGGAAGGCACCCTCTCATCTATCGCCGCTATCAGACTGCCGTCCGGAGCCGTGGTTATGGCCGGGATGCGGTAGCAGGAGACCGTCCTGGTCGTGTCGTTTATGTCCACTGCAAAGAGCACCTGCCGGGAGATTCCATCGTCCTGGGCCGCTGCGGCCAGGACCTGCATCACGGCGAAGAGGGCCGCCGCCGTTGTTTTCCATTTTCCCATATTGTCCTGAATTACCGTTCGAGACGGGTGTATACACTCAGAGGCAGGATACGGCCGAAGTCGTCCTGCAGGACCAGTTCTCCGGAGGTGCGGCGGCCGGCAGGACCGAAGGCACATGCCACGAGGGTATCCGCGAGCATGGCCGAATAGCCGTTGGAATAGAGATTCAGCACCAGGAAGCTGTTCATCGGGGCAAGAATCTGCGCACAGCCCTTCAGGATGTCATTGAGGCACTCGTCCAGTTTCCACCTCTCTCCGTCCGGGCCGCGTCCGTAGGCGGGAGGATCGAGAATGATGCCGTCGAAGGAGGCTCCGCGGCGGACCTGACGGGTGACATACTTCAGGGCGTCGTCGATGGTCCAGCGGATGCCGTCAAGGGAGGAAATCTCCATATTGTGCCTGGCCCATGTCACCACCTGTCTGACAGAGTCGAGATGGGTGACGTCTGCTCCTGCGGCACGGGCGGCCAGGGAGGCGGCACCGGTGTAGGCAAACAGGTTGAGTACCCGAGGCGGCCGGGTCTCGCCCATCTTCGCATTGTTGGCTCTGAGACGGGCTACCTGCCGGTATATGAAATCCCAGTTAGGGGCCTGCTCCGGAAAGACACCTACGTGTTTGAATGCCGTAAGTCCCAATCGCAGATGTAGTTCAGCCCCGCTGAATTCTGAAAGGATTCCGGCTGTTGCAGTATCGGGAAGCCCGATGAGCCGTGTTCTGGAAGTGTCCGGCGCGGTCTCCCCCCGGACTGTCCCGTCATTCACCGCCGGCAGCCGGTAGGAAATATTCCACTGCTCCTGCATCCGCCCGAGCATGGTCCAGACCCCGCTGTCCTCCTTCCCTGCCTTGGAGAAGCCGGCTCCGGGAGTAAAGGCTGTCTGCGCCCTCCTCTTCCATTCCGAAGCAGGAAGTGCCTTATCCCACAATGCCTTGGGCTCAGGTCTGATCATCGTATAACGCCCGAAACGCTCCAGCTTCTCGAAACCGCCGGAGTCTATCAGCTGGTAATCGCTCCAGCTCTCAGATGGTCTTTCTATATTCATGCGCCAAAGTTAGATAAAAACCTCGAGATTTTACAGCTGCAGTATACAAGGAAACGATTTCCAGTTAAAAAAGACATGGAAATGGAGATTCTGACATAATAATAACAAAAAATTTGTGCATCTGTATTATTTTGCGTACATTTGGATCACTCAATAGTTATATTCGTGACTACTAAACTTTTAACATATAAAACTTTCATCATTCTACCATTTCTTATAATAAGTGGACTCACTTGCCGGTCCTGCATGGAATCCAACACGGAAATACTCGAAAAGGTTAATTTATATTTGGCAAATGAGTTTGACAGTAAGCTGGACTCCGTACGCTTTCTAACAATAATACCCGAGCAAGGATGCGGCACCTGTATAACTGCCGCTGAAAACTTTTACAACGAATTCTCGGACAGAAACGACATGATGTTTGTTTTCTGCAACATCATGTCTAACAAAATACTTAAAAGCAAAGTCAAAATAAATTCAAGCAACACCATTTTTGATTATGACAACAACTTTCTGGCTCTTATGCCGCAGAACAAAAGAATATATCCATGTGTCCTTGTGATGGAGGATGGAAGAGCCAAGGCCATAATATGGCAATCGACAAAAGAGTACGCATTCATGACTGTAAGAAATTACTTTAACCCATAAACAAGCAATAATACCATGAAAATTTTCAAAAAATCAAAATCCGCAATTGTCACTTTAACCCTTTTCGCCGCAATACTTATAACAGGTGGTATTATCCACGCTAATAATCAAATTCCGGAAACTGATTCACGCGGATGCTTTACCAACGAACTCAATAACGGCCATTGCGTCAATAACGGCAACACTTATTTCTGCGCAACCAAAACATGGCTCCAGAGAAAGAACTGCCAAAAATCAGGATCAGAAAACAAGGAGGACATAGTACTTGAAAATTAACAATATATCATGACAAAATTTACTTTTCTACTCTCCTTTCCCGTACTTGCCGCCACTCTCATCAGTTGCGGCAACTCTTCAACAGAGGACCGGGAAACAATAAGGACAGAACGAATTGACTCTGTAGAACTGATCAGGACAGGAGAGCTGAGGTTCGTCATGGATGAGGAAACCAGTCCTAATCTGCTGACAACTTTTTACGACGAGAACAGCGGATTCTATTACTTCCACAACACCATCACAGGACACATCGAACGGTTCCACACCGACAGCACGACAAAGTCCCCTGTCAGCATAAAAGTCCCGAGAAGACCCTGGGGAATTAACGTGGCCTCTCCCGACAGCATATATCTCCTCTATCTTGAGGAGCGGATGATAAGGCTGATAGACGGACACGGTTCACGGATAAGATCATACGCAATAGACGAAGTATCGGACATCATGCCCGGCGGAGAGGGACAGCCGTACCTGACTCCGCAGGGCCTGGCATATACCGGCACTACCACAGACGATGGACCCTGCCTGGTCATAATCGATGACAAGACCGGACAGATAGTGGAAAAGCATTTCCCCTACCCTGAGATATACCAGGACTTCTACGGTGACCTGCTGATGAGGACACCCTACTCGGCGTACAACAGCGGCAAGTCTCTGGCCGTAGTCGGGTTTCCGGCCGATGACAATATCCACGTACTGAATCTCGCGACAAAAGAGACAACTATCTATCACGCTGAGAGCAAGTATAGGGGGAAAAAGCCCAAACCCCTCGGGAAAGGACTGCTGGGAGGCATCACAATATCTCCTGAACGGGAAATAGAATATTTCCGTGAGATAACATCTTACGGCAACATACTTTATGACCGATGGAACAACGTCTACTACCGCATAGTGGAGAAGAGTACCCCGATGCCGGGAGTGAACCTATCCAACAAAGCCAAACACTTAGCAGTCCTGATACTTGACGAGAATTTCCGGACCATCGGAGAAAGCGATGTCACTGAAGATGCATTCGCCTGCTTCAGGTACACGGTATTCGTATCTCAGACAGGTCTGCACATCCAGCTTCTCACCGGTGAAGAAGAAATGGTATTCGCGGCCTACACACTGAAAAAGATGGAATGACATGGCAGCCCCTGGCAAAATATCGAGCATTTACATTTACATTCTGTCCGTATGCGTCATGGCATCATGCGGGCAGAATGATGTCCCCGTTATAAAAATGGGGAAAGACATCAACCGGACCGACACCCTCGGCATTGAGAGCATTGCCCTGCGGATAGATACAATCACTCTGCGTACTGACTCCCTGTACGACATAACTCTGTTCGGGGTCTCGGAAGACAGGATGTTCGGCCTGACTGCAGAAAAGGTCTTAGTGATCATGGACCGGGACGGACAAGTCCTCAAAACATCCAGAAGGACAGGCAGAGGCCCGGGAGAGTTTACAAACCTGGGAAGAGCCGAATATGACCCTTACAACGAAGAGATACTGCTGCTGGACTACTGGAATAAAATCATCCGCCTGGATACCGACGGAAACCTGATTGAAGAGATTAAAAACGGGAATACTTCCTCTATAGGCGATATTCGTCCGCTAAGCAAGGACAGGTACGCGGCTACAGGCATGTCCGATTACAGCAGAGAATACTGCATAACCATCATGGACCGGGAGATAAATCCCGTAAACAGAATGTTGCCGCTACAGAACAATGCACAAAAGTCCAATAAGGGCATCATTGCCCTGGAGTACATGAAAGTATTCAACTCCAAGGTTCTGTACAAGCCTTTCGGCGAATTCACCTATTACGAGTTGAGCGACTCCATCTACAGTCCCTATCTTACCGTGGACTGCGGGCGGTACACGCTGCCTCCGGAGATGAATGTCAGAGTCGGCGACCACGCAGATAAACAAAACAATTTTCAGATAGACGAAGAATTCATCTGCGGTAAATATTACTTCGCACAGTACCTGCATGAGAAAGGAATGTGCTGGTACTACGACATCTTCGACATATCGACCGGAAAGAGGGTGTCTCACTTCCGCTACGGTATGGAAGAATATAAGGCCGACACGGACGAGGGCTTCATCCTGCGCTGCGGGGATCAGAGATACGGCATCATCCCGCAGTTTGTAAAGGACAATGTCCTCTATTGGTCACGTTTCAACGATGACGGCACCACGACCCTGTTCATGATAAGCCTGTAGGCAATCTTCAAGACTCCTGCATCAGTCAGTGTTCTCAACTGATTTTTCTTAAATCTTCATGATTTCCCGGAAGGGATTTTAACTTTTGCCTCTGAAGCGGGTCTATATAGCAGAACGTCTTCCGGGAAGCACCGCCATGAGAACGGAAGACCGGCATATGTGAAAACGCAAAGCCGGCAATCGGGCTTACCGCACAGAAAATGGACAAATTGCAGGACAGACACATAATCGGCTTGATACAGTCCGACCCGGAGCGGGGCTTCAGAATGCTTATAAACCGGTACAAGGAGACTGCCGCCCTGTTCACAGAGGCCTACTGCAATTTCCAGAAAGAAATCTGGGAAACAGTCCCCCGTCCCGGCAGACTACGCCCCGATGCTGACGAAGAAGAGACAGCCGAGTATCTGCAGAACCGCTTTGCCCAGAGCAGGAAGATCCTGGAGCTGCGCGAAAAATACTACGGGATATACAGCGGATTCCTGACACAGAAACAGATACTTCAGGTATTCGAGGCCGAACGGGAGATGATGGACCGTCTGGCCGGCATTTTATGTAAGATTTTCCACAGAATTTTGTAATTTTGCGGCCGGATAAACTATACGGTTATGCAGAACATAGACTCTTATGACTTTAATGGCAAGAAGGCCATTGTGAGAGTGGATTTCAACGTTCCTCTCGACGCAGACTTCAACATCACTGACGACACCCGTATCCGCGCCGCAATCCCCACCTTGAAAAAGGTACTGGCCGGCGGAGGCTCCCTCATCATAATGTCCCATCTCGGGAAGCCGAAAGGACCTGCGGAGAAATTCTCCCTCAAGCACATTATCGGACGCATAGAAGAATTGCTCGGCACCAAGGTGCAGTTTGCTCCCGACTGCATGAAGGCAGATGAGCAGGCCGCTGCCCTCAAGCCCGGCGAAGTGCTCCTGCTCGAGAACCTGCGCTTCTACGCAGAGGAGGAGGGCAAGCCCCGCGGACTGGCCGAGGACGCCACCGAAGAGGAGAAGAAAGCCGCAAAGGCCGCAGTGAAGGAAAGCCAGAAGAAATTCACCGAGCACCTGGCATCCTACGCCGACTGCTACATCAACGACGCATTCGGGACAGCCCACCGCGCCCACGCCTCCACAGCCCTCATCGCCAAATACTTCCCCAACGACAAGATGTTCGGCTACGTGATGGAAGGCGAGATCAAGGCGATCGACAAGGTCCTGGGCAATCCCCAGCGTCCCCTGACCGTCATCCTCGGCGGAGCCAAAGTCTCCTCCAAACTCGGAGTCATAGAGCACCTGCTCGATCTGGCCGACAACATGATCATCGGCGGCGGCATGGTCTACACCTTCATGAAAGCCCAGGGCGGCACCATCGGAACCTCCCTCGTAGAGGACGACCAGCTCCAGACAGCCCTCGACACCCTGGCCAAGGCCAAGGAGAAAGGCGTCAAGCTGTATTTCTCCACAGAGGTTGTGGCTGCCGACGCCTTCGACAACAATGCGCACACCCAGATCTGCCCTTCGAACGCCATTCCCGACGGATGGATGGGCATGGACGCCTCACCCAAGGCAGTTGCCGAATGGAAAGAGGTCCTTCTGAACTCCAAGACCATACTCTGGAACGGCCCCGTAGGCGTATTCGAAATGCCCAACTTCGCCCACGGCACCAACACCATTGCAGGGATTCTCGCTGAGGCTACGGCAAAAGGAGCGTTCACCCTCGTAGGCGGCGGCGACTCAGTGGCTGCAGTCACCCAGATGGGCTATGCAGACAAGGTAAGCTACGTGTCCACCGGCGGCGGTGCGATGCTGGAGTTCCTGGAGGGAAAGGAGCTGCCCGGTATCAAGGCAATTAGAGAATAACGGAGGTCAGAACCATTCTGACACACCTCAACAACAGTATGAGGCCGTGACTGGAGATACATGGAAATCCTTTGGTCACAGCCTCATTTTTGAAACAGACAGACGATGAAAGAGCAACTGGAAAGCCTCAACTCCATTTCGATCAACTTCGGGGAGAACGGCATGATGATAGTCAACATCCTGCTGGCTTTCATAATGTTCGGCGTGGCCCTCGGAATAAAGACGGAAACATTCAAAAACGTATTCCGCCATCCCAGGTCCATCATCACCGGCATTCTCCTGCAGTGGGTCGGACTGCCTGCAGTGACATTCCTTATCTGCCTGGCCCTGAACCATTGGATTACCCCGATGGTGGCTCTCGGCATGATACTGGTAGCATCCTGCCCCGGCGGCAACATCTCCAATTTCATCTCTTCCCTCTCGAAGGGCAATGTAGAGCTTTCCGTGAGCATGACAGCCGTGACCACCGTATTTGCCCCGCTTATCACCCCCCTCAACTTCTACCTCTGGGGCACATTGTACTACCATGCCATAAGCGTTTCGGGCGACATACCCCGGCTGGTCATTCCTTTCCTCCCGATGTTGTGGCAGATACTGCTGCTCCTGGGCATCCCCATTGTCCTGGGAATGCTCTTCGCCCGGTATTTCCCCAACGCCACGAAGAAGATCACCAAACCGGCGCAGACCCTTTCCATCCTTCTCTTCCTGGTAATGGTCGTCGCCTCTTTCTCGCAGAATTTCCAGCTGTTCATCGACAACATCATTTTCATATTCTTCATCGTACTGGTGCATAACGCCGCCGCCTTCGCCACCGGGTATTTCGGGGGAATGGCCGGACGGCTGCCGCTCAAGGACCGCCGCTCCGTAACCATCGAGGTCGGTATCCAGAACTCGGGACTGGGGCTGGTGCTGCTGTTCAACCCCGCTATCTTCCCTCCGGAGATATGGCACGGGCACTACGGCGGAATGCTCTTCGTCACAGCATGGTGGGGCATCTGGCACATCATCGCGGGACTCACCCTCGCCGCCATCTTCCGCAGGCACCCCCTTCCGGAGGGCAGTGTCAAGGCGGCAGCATAATTTTAAAGGACAATGGGTAAGAAGGAAAACAGGAAAATTCAGGACTTCGACGGGCTCTACGCCTTCCTCCGGCACTACGTCGACTTCATGCTGCGGATGGCATACCGCAGGATAAAATACGTGGGACTGGAGAAAGTACCCGCTGACGGGGCTGTCATCTACGCCCCGAACCACACAAACGCCCTTATGGACGCACTGGTCATTCTGGCCATGGACCGCAAGCAGAAGGTATTCGTAGCCAGGGCCGACATTTTCAGGAACCCCAAAGTCGCGAAGATTCTCCGCTTCCTGAAGATCATGCCCATCATGCGCATCCGCGACGGCATGGACGAGGTGCGCAAGAACACCGAGATCATCCACAAGAGCGTGGACGTGCTCATGGACAAGGTACCATTCTGCATCCTGCCCGAAGGACGGCATCAGGCCAAGCACTCGCTGCTGCCCCTGTCCAAAGGCATATTCAGGATCGCACTCGAGGCCGAGGAACTCATGAACGGCCGCCTGCCCCTGTACATCGTGCCGGTCGGTCTGGAATACGGCAACTTCTTCAGATTCCGCTCCACCGTGCTGGTGCAGATAGGCGAGCCCATCAACGTCAGCGCATATCTCAGGGAGCACGCCTCGCTTTCCCAGCCAGAGGTGATGAACCTGATGAAGGACGACCTCTCCGAGCGCATGAAGGAAGTCATCCTCTACATCCCCGATGACGAGCACTACGACGCCACCCTGGAAACCTGCGCCGCAGTCATCAATCAGCAGGTGGACACCTGGAGGAAGGAGCATCCCGGCGCACGCCGCCACGCCCTGACCACCCGATTCTCCGCCAACAAGATGACCCTCGGGCAGATTGCCCGGCTACGGACCTCCGAACCGGAACAAGCCGCAAAGCTGCTTGGACGCGCCGCCGACATCCACCGCGAGCGGGAAGAACGGGGTATTTCCCTCGGCTCCGTCATCAAGAAGCACCCCTTCTGGTCCCGCCTGTTCCAGCTGCTGGTACTCATTGTCACCCTCCCCTACACTATTCCGGCAGGAGTGCTGACCCTCCCCGTAACCGGCCTTTCAGCCTTCCTCTTCTCGAAGATGAAAGACCGCGCGTTCTACAACTCCATCCGCTTTGTAGTCACCCTCGTGCTCTGGCCGCTGCTGCTCATCATCTACGCCATTGTCCTCTACTGCACCCTTCCGTGGGAATGGGCCCTGGGTCTGTCAATCGCCCTCGTGCCCGCCACCGTCCTGTGCCAGGAAGCCTACCGCCTGCTGCGGCTGGCAGTATCCGACCTGCGGCTGCTCTGCGCCCCGAAGCTCCGCCGCTCCATCCGGGACCTGCGCAGACAGTTCCTGGACCTTCTGCATAAAGAGGAACTTGCATGATCCGCTCAATACTGCTCGTAGGACTCGGAGGCTGCATCGGCAGCATACTCCGATATCTTGTCTCGACAGTCATTCCATGGGACAGGAGCGGCTTCCCCACCGCCACATTCATAGTCAACATCGCGGGATGCCTGCTGATAGGCCTGCTCTACGGCCTGCTTTCCAAGTATTCCGCCGGACAGTCCAACAGCCTGTACCTGCTGCTCACCACCGGATTCTGCGGAGGATTCACCACATTCTCTACATTCTCCAACGAAGCCGTAACAATGCTCCAGAGCGGCAATCCCACAGGCGGCCTGCTCTACATCACCGGCAGCCTGATTCTCGGGCTGTTCGCCACACTGGGAGGGTACGCACTCGCGCGGCTGCTGTAAACGGCAGCGAATCGCGGCCGGCCCGTGGATAAAGTTCTCATGTTGTTTTGAGATTTTTTGTAATTTTGCGCGCGAATTAAGATATGTGTCGCCATGGACGTTTTACTTGCTCTTCTGCCCATCCTGACACTGATTGTACTGATGGGCGTGTTCAAGGTTCCGGGAGACCGGAGCAGTTTGATAACACTGATTGTCACCATCGTCATAGCGGTATGGTATTTCGGCCAGCCGCTGCAGCAGACGGGACTGTCGTTTTTCTACGGTGCCCTCAAGGCACTGGTGCCCATACTGCTGATCATCCTTATGGCCATCTACAGCTACAACGTACTCCTGCACACCGGGAAGATTGAGGTGCTCAAGGCCCAGTTCTCATCCATCTCCTCCAACAAATGCATCCAGGTGTTGCTCATCACCTGGGGATTCGGGGGACTGCTGGAGGGTATGGCCGGATTCGGTACGGCCGTGGCCATACCGGCGGCGATTCTCATCAGCCTCGGGTTCAAGCCGGTCTTCTCCGCACTGGTCAGCCTCATCGCCAACAGCGTGCCCACGGCTTTCGGGGCGGTCGGAGTGCCGGTCATCGTCCTGGCGCAGGAGACCTCGCTGGATGTGATGAAAGTGGCTCCGGCAGTTGTAGCCCAGCTGGCCGTAACCATGATATTGGTACCGATAGTCATTGCCCAGCTGACTGTTCCGGGGAAGAAGGCCCTGCCCCGCAACATCCTCATCGGAACGGTCATCGGAGCAGTCTCCTTAGCCGTCCAATACCTTGCGGCCAGATATATCGGACCGGAGACCCCGGCCATTCTCGGCTCCGCCGCAGCCATCGCTGTCATCATCCTGCTGGGCCGCATCCTGGACCGCCGCACGGCACGGAACTCCGGTACAAACACAACGCCCTCCACACTCAGACACAGCACAAAGGAAATCCTCCAGGCCTGGGCCGTCTACGCCCTGATCATGCTGCTCATACTGCTGACCAGTCCCCTGCTGCCCCTCAAGGATATCCTGGCTCCCGTTGCCGAAACATCCATCGGCTTCAACATCGGCGGAGAGACCCGCACATGGTCCGTACAATGGCTCGTCCAGGGCGGGCTCCTGCTGTTCATCGGCTCATTTGCCGGCGGACTGCTGCAGGGAGGCAAGGCCGGCGGACTGCTCAGGCTGCTGTGGAAATCCACCGTACAGCTCAAAAAGACATTCATCACGGTCATCTGCCTCGTGGGCTTCTCCTCGATCATGGAGACCTCGGGCATGATCAATACCCTCGCCGTCGCACTGGCCACGGCCACAGGAGCACTCTATCCCCTGTTCGCCCCCGCCATCGGAGCCATCGGAACATTCCTCACCGGCAGCGACACCTCGGCCAACATCCTTTTCGGGAAGCTGCAGGCCGGCGTGGCGGAACACATAGGCGCGGATCCCGTATGGATCTCGGCATCCAATACCGCCGGAGCCACCGGAGGCAAGATCATCTCCCCGCAGAGCATTGCCATTGCCACCTCTGCCTGCGGACAGCAGGGACAGGAAGGCAGAATCCTCAAGGCAGCCCTGCTCTACGCCCTCGGCTACGTGGTCATAACCGGTATTGTCGTATACATTTTCGCATATTGAAAACAGACACATAACAGCATCTTATTATGAAAATAGGACTTTTCATTCCCTGCTTTGTCAATGCCGTCTACCCTCAGGTGGGCACAGCCTCCTTCAAGCTGCTGCGCTCGCTCGGAGTGGACGTGGACTACCCGCTCGGACAGACCTGCTGCGGCCAGCCCATGGCCAACGGCGGCTTTGAGAAGGACTCGGCCCCGCTGGCCCGCAACATGGAGAAACTTTTCAAGGACTACGACTACGTGGTGGGCCCTTCCGGCAGCTGCGTGGCCTTCGTCAAGGAACATTACCCCGAGATACTGCACAAAGAGGCGCACGAGTGCCTCAGCAGCCGGATATACGAGATATGCGAGTTCATCCATGACGTGGTGCGGCCTACGGAACTGCCCCGCGCGCATTTTCCCCACAAGGTCAGCATCCACAACAGCTGCCACGGACAGAGACTGCTCGGACTGGCCTCCCCCTCAGAGCTGAACATTCCCCATTATTCCAAGCTCAGGGACCTGCTTTCCCTCGTGAAGGGCATCGAGGTCCTGGAGCCTTCCCGGGTCGATGAGTGCTGCGGCTTCGGAGGCATGTTCACCATTGAGGAGCCGGCCGTATCCGCATGCATGGGCGCCGACAAGGTCCGCGACCACATGTCCACCGGGGCAGAATACATCACCGGAGCCGACTCCTCCTGCCTGATGCACATGGAGGGTATTATCCAGAGACAGAAACTGCCTGTCAAGACTATTCACATAGTCGAGATTTTAGCATCAAACCTTTAACATCCGATCTTATGAGCACACATTCGAAAGCAGCCGAAAAGTTCATAGCCGACAAGGAGAGGACCGCATGGCACAACCAGGCCCTGTGGTTCGTCCGCGAGAAAAGGGACCGCATGGCCCGGTCCGTCCCCGAATGGGAGGCCCTGCGGGAGGCGGCGGCCCGCACCAAGATACATACCGTCACACATCTGGCCCATTACCTCGAGATGTTCGAGCGCAATGCCACGGCCAACGGCATACACGTACACTGGGCCAAGGACGCCCAGGAGCACAACGAGATAGTCTACGGCATCCTCAAGGAGCACGGAGTCAGGCATCTGGTCAAGAGCAAATCCATGCTCGCCGAGGAATGCGGCCTGTCCCCCTACCTGGAGGAGCGCGGCATCGAGGCTGTAGAGAGCGACCTCGGAGAGCGCATCATGCAGCTTATGCACCGGCCACCCAGCCACATAGTCCTTCCGGCCATACACGTCAAGAGGCAGGAAGTGGGAGAGCTCTTCGAACGCGAGATAGGCACAGAGCACGGCAACAGCGACCCGACCTACCTCACCCACGCCGCCAGAGGACACCTGCGCGACAAGCTTCTCCATGCCGATGCGGCCATGACCGGAGTCAATTTCGCCGTGGCCTCGTCCGGAGCCTTCGTCGTATGCACCAACGAGGGTAACGCCGACATGGGCACCTCCTTCCCCAAACTGCATATAGCCATCATGGGCCTCGAGAAAGTGATTCCCGACTACGACGCCCTCGCCATATACCACCGGCTGCTCGCCCGCTCCGCCACAGGACAGCATTCCACCACCTACACCACCCACTACAAACGGCCCGTGGAAGGCCAGGAGATGCACATCGTCATCGTGGACAACGGCCGCAGCAGGATACTCGGCAACCCCGTCCACCGCAACATGCTCAAATGCCTGCGCTGCGGAGCCTGCATGAACACCTGCCCCGTCTACCGCCGTTCCGGAGGTTATTCCTACTCCTACTTCATCCCCGGACCGCTGGGCATCAACCTCGGAATGCTCGCCGACCCCAAACAGTACAGCGGCAACGTCTCCGCATGCAGCCTCTGCATGTCCTGCTCCAATGTCTGCCCCGCCAAGATCGACCTCGGAGAGCAGATCTACTCCTGGAGGCAGGAACTCGATTCCCTCGGACTGGCCAATCCGGTCAAGAAGGGCATCGTCAAGGTGCTCAACACCGCCCTGCGCAGTCCCGGCATGTTCCATTTCTGCATCAAGGCAGGACGGCTCGGAGAGAAAATCGCCCCGCACGGCCTGCTCTACTGCGGTGCCAACGCCTGGGGCCGCGACCGCGAACTGCCGGAATTCACCTCCCGCACATTCGAACAGATCTGGAAAGAAGAGCTGTCCTCCTCCGCCCCGGCCGGCCAGGGCAAATCCGAGGAGAGCGGGAAATAACAGTTTTACAGTAAAACAAGCATCTACGACATGAGCAGCAAGGAAACAATACTCGAGGCCCTCAAGGCCAACAGCCCCGCACCCGTGGAAAGAGGGCCGCTGGGCTTCACCCCTATGACATTCTCCGACCCGTTGGCGGAGTTCCGGGAAAGAGCGGTCAAGGCCGCAGCGGCCCGGTGCATCCTGATCGAAGAGGGGGACGATAAGGCATCCGCAGATACGGAGCTCTCCGGAAACCGCGCCACAAGCTCCGGCGACAGAACACCGGAAGGGTACGCGACAGAGCGGGCTGGCCTTCGACCTGAGAACCGCGCCACAAACCCCGGCGACAGAACACCGGAAGGGTACGCGACAGAGCAGCCTGGCATTCGACCTGAGAACCGCACCACAAACCCCAGCGACAGGACACCGGAAGAGGACAAGTCAGGCAGCATCCGGGAGCGCATCGCCTCCATTGTCCGCCGGACCTACCCTGAAGCCAGACGCATAGCCTCCAATCTGCCCGAGGCCGCATCCTGCGCCACATTCAACCCCGACGAACTGGAAGATCCCCGCGATCTCGCCGGCACCGATGTCGCCATAGTCCGCGGAGCCTTCGGAGTAGTCGAGAACGGCGCCGTCTGGATACCCCGAGCATTCCGGCACAAAGCCATGCTATTCATCCCCGAAGCCCTCGTCATCCTGCTGGACAGAAAGCAGATAGTGTGCAACATGCACGAAGCCTACGCCCGGGAGGACTTCGACACCTACGACTTCGGCAGCTTCATCGCCGGCCCCTCCAAGACCGCCGACATCGAGCAAGCCCTGGTCATCGGCGCCCACGGAGCCCGGGACGTCACGGT
>ULLI01030015.1_pt1 | contig 36832 bp, 29 predicted proteins | sample 1951351 | NCBI WGS metagenome assembly ULLI01 (sample SAMEA4835520, study PRJEB28245) | human gut metagenome | biome: gut microbiome; material: fecal sample | place: Denmark | collected 2008 | reverse complement strand
CCTGCACCACGAGCTATATTCCTTCAATGCCTCTTCACGATTTTCATTATACGGACCGGAATGCGTTCTAATTATTGGTAAAGAATGTTTACTCCGTGCGTAATTCAGTCTTGCAACATATGAGTCATTGGCCTTACCACATTCGTTGTACCCATAATGGTCTTGAACCGTTTCCAATCTCCAGTATTCATCTTCAATCAGTTTTTTTGCAAAATTCCAGCGCATTTTATCATAAAAATCATCTTTCACCAATGATTTGGGCAATACATTTTCCGGGACACCATACATGCGAAGCGAAAAGATTGGAGACTCATTTCCTGGAAACACTAAAATTTTTCCATCAGTCTTACGAGAAATCATCTTACATGTATCTGGCAAACCGGCAAATGTCAATTGCTTAATTTGACCTCCTTGTTCTGCAAACATATTGTCAGAACGTAACATCTCATACATTGTCATGAAATAATCGAAGCCATCTTTTGGATCCATACGATAACTGAATCCAAGTATACTAATATTGTTACTCTCTATCCAATGTTTGAAAAGGCTGTAGTTATTTATCTTATTCAGTTTCTCTATAGCCTCACCTATATCATCTTTTGCTATTACAACTTTGTATCCACATTCGCGTAAAAGATTAGCAATTGCGTAGATGCCCATAGTATGGGCATCTACCTTAGTTTTAATAAAACCAAATACATCTTTTGAAATGACATTATTCTCCATATATGATGTAATTAATTATCTCTTTTTTCGATTTGCCTGCAAGCCCCAAATTCTTCAACGTACGACCTTTGGTGTGAAGATCAATATCCAATAAGGCTTCAATTGTATAGATCATTGATTCCAATAATGGTACTTTTAATCCTGCCGCCTTTCCAAGTTCCATAATTGGCAATACACCTGTCGGTATATCTTCTGTTAACTGACGCGTAAAAATGGTCCCTGGAGCCTTGATATCATGGTAAGCTGGATTGTTCTTCATTCTCTCACATAGTGTATCTCCTTTTGTATCTTTATAAGCAAATTTAATCCATTCATTAACACTCAATAAGTCTATCCCATACGCTTTTCCAACAGCCAATCGTTCTGCATCAAACTTTTCTATAAAGCCGGCTACTCTATCTGTTATGTCCCTATAAAACCAGAATTGAGTTTGACGTTCTATCGTTGCTGCATTAAAGAGACAAACACAGGGATGAAACATTGCTCCAATATTTTCCAAACTAGTATGTAGCACGTTGCATGTCTTTTCAAAGCAAGGAAATATAGGATGAATTTTGTCTATGATGAAATCAGTATCAGATGCTGGCAGTGCAGCTAACAAAACCTCATCTTTTTCTCCAATTATATTTACTTTACCATTGCAAACCAAACGACATGCATACACCAATGTCTGAGCTTCCCCTATATAATAACGACACTTAACCCCACTTTCTTCCAGAGATTGTTTAAACACCAATGCGCCACATGTGCGTCCTGGGTTCAGTATAATAATCATACCGTCAGTAATATATGGAGCAATACTTTTTGCTATATCTCCATGCGCATTGGCCACAGTTGTAATCATTAATATTTCTGCATCTTTGACGGCTACTTCAATATTATTCGTAAAACAATCAATCGCACCAAATCCATCAATACATCCTATGAGCTTTACGCCACCTACACGTTTAAGAGACTCTATTTTTTGAGCATCCCTATCATATAGTGATACCTCATACCCTTGTATAGCCAAATATCCGGCAATAGCTTGTCCGCCATTGCCAGCTCCTATAACAGCGATTTTCATAACTAAAATACTACGTTCGTAAGCAATATGAATTTAATAGGGTTATGGTAAATTCATTTATACCTTAGGCACATATGTTACAATAACAGATCATGCTTCATTAGGTCATTGCCGTCAGCATCCAAAACAGATAAATGTTCATTCGCAAATAATAATTTTCGATGAACCTCATCTTTCGAATTACCGACAATTAAGAATCCCGCGACCCTATCACTGCTTGTATCACTTTTTTTAATTAAAGATGGAGCCACACGATAAGTATAATAACTAAAAATATCACCACTCTCTTTGAGTTCTTCAAATCCTTTTAGTGATACATACTCACCAGGACGACAATAGACATAATTCATAATAGCATTATTCCATTGTTTTTTAGGCTCTACATGAGGCTTTTCACCCATCACCATCTCAACATACACTTTCATTATATCCACTCCACTTAAAACCTGTATCAAATGATACTTGGATCCCCCCCCCATGCGGGCACTAAATTCCAAAACATTATATTCATCTCCATCTACAATCATCTGGACCAATAATGGTGTATCCATAAGCCCCCAAGCATATGCAATTTTCTGCGCTATCTCTCTAACGCGTTCTTCATTATAGTCAACAGGTGCCGGATAACAACTTTGCACGATGGTAAAACTATTTATATTTTCTTTTATCTTTTTGGAGGCTGTAATAGACAAAGTCTTGACAATACCTGCCTCAACATAGAAATCACACGAAAGTTCTTCTCCTTTTTTGAACTCCTCAATAATAACATCACCAGATAAAGAGTAATAAAACGCTTCATGAAGTGACGTTTCTAAATCTTCCAGCGCAAACACCTTTTTAACTCCTTTAGAGCCATTACTATCAACTGGTTTCACTACTATTGGAAATTTAAACTGGGGTAAATTTCCGTCCCAATGTTTATCTATATAAATATATTTGGCTGTAGGAATATCATTTGCTATCATTTTCTGCTTCATATAGCGTTTATTCGTTAAATCCCTTACATCCCGCTCACTTAGATAAGTAGGAAGTCCTAATTTCTCAGCAACATAGGCCATTGTTGAAAGAGGTTGATCTCCGCATGCCGTAAGAATATAATCTATTTTTTCTATCTTAGCAGCCTCCAATACCGCTGACTTATCCATAGTACTTATATGTAGAAATTTATCTGCGTATGCAACCGCTTTAGCCTTGTCATTCATATCTACAAGAATAATTTCCACATCTCCATTAAAATATCGACGAAGCTCCTCAATCAAAGCGCATTGATCATTACCACCAGCTAAAACCATTATCTTTTTCATAACCATTTTAATTATTTCCAGTAAATGGACCTGTTGTTAAAACAATATCTTTTGAGACTAGAACATTTTTAATTGTCTTACCGATTATTTTAATATCCAACCATAACGAGCAATGATCTACGTACCATACATCCATTTTGAATTTTTCTGTCCAAGTAATATTGTTCCTGCCATTTACCTGGGCCCACCCTGTAATTCCCGGTCTAACCTCATGTCTTCTATGCTGCTCCCTATTGTATACGGACAGATACTTTGGCAATAACGGACGAGGTCCAACAAGCGCCATATCACCTTTAAAGACATTTATTAACTGAGGTAGTTCATCAATGGATGTTTTTCTAATAAACGCCCCAACCCTTGTAAGACGTTGAGCCTCAGGCAACAAATTTCCATATAGATCACGTTCATCCGTCATACTCTTAAACTTAATAACCTTAAATAGTTTTTCGTTCTTTCCTGGCCTCTCTTGTAAGAAGAAAGCCCCAGCACCTTTGTTGGCAAAATACAGCCAAATTGCAATAATTAGTAGAAAAGGCCATATTACCAAAAGTGCACAGAGGGCAATCGTAAAATCAATCAACCGCTTAAAGAAATGTTTATACATAACCTACTTATTTAAATGTTTGATAATGGTGAGATATGTATGATCGGTTGTATAATTATTCAAAAAAAACTGATAGCCGCTCTCCCCCATACGCCTTATGTCAGAAACAAGTAATTTGTTCACGACTTTCACAAACCCGTCTACAGAATTACTTGGGCAATAGAAACCATACCCATTGGCTTCTGCTATGGAACCCGTATCACAATTAGGATCTGTAACTGCAATTATAGGCTTCTTTTCCATTAGATATGGAAGTAAACGGCTGGGATAGTTGGGAACTGAAAAACGGTAATCAAGGAATATCAATCCAACGTCGCATGCTGCGGCCAAAGCATCATAATCCCTTTTAGGCAGACTTCGGAATAAAGATACAGACTTGGGGATATCCTTTTTTACAAAATATTCCAATTGGGAATATTCCGTCCCATCTCCTACTATGACAAAGTGACAATCATTCCTATCCTTTACTGCCTCCATGCACTTTATCAGGAATGGTATGCCTTGCGGCTTACCCATATTCCCTCCATAAATAAAAATAGGCACATCTATCGGCAAACCATATTTTCGTCTAATTTCATTCCTATCTGCATGTACTTCATTAGGCTTTGGTATATCATATGAATTTGGAGCAACTTCTACTTTATCTTTCGAAATTTCAGGATTATTTTTCAGAATATAATCAACATTGGCAGGACTCATGCAGCCTATGAAGTCGGAAATTTCATACAATTTTTTTTCCTTTGCCCGAAACATTTTATATAACACACCTTTTACACCTGACTTCTTCAACATTCCTAGATCAACGGCATTCTGTGGGAATATGTCTTTTAACAATAGGTATGTAGCTGCAGATGTGTTGCATCTCTTCAAATAAACTATCAACTTGGTGAAAGTAATTGGCGGGGTTGAATATAATATCAGGTCAAATTTGATATTTTTATAGTATTTTTTTATGGCTGACTTAAATTGACATTCCAACAACACTTGACCAACTCCCTTTTCCAATACATTGGCCTTAGTGACATTTAATGTTTTCACTCCCAGCAAATGTATACCGGCAAAATCATTACACTCTGTAGGTCTGCCTGAACGCCTTTCGTTAGGATACACTATATATACCTCATGACCACTTTCTCTGAACTTTCTCATCAAGTCTGTGTAAATACCACTCGCCTGCACATTTCTTATTCCAGCAGACATGGTCAAAAACAATACATTCATGAGGCTGATTTTAATATTTTCTCCAAACCATCTTGTTTACAACTCCAGTATAGCTCTGGATGATCTTTACGACCTTTGTCGAAACATTCTCGTCCGTGTAGTCAGGTACGGGGATGCCGTTGTCTCCGTTCCTGTTCATTTCCACGGCAGTATCAACTGCCTGCAGCAGTGATTTCCCGTCTATCCCGGCCAGGATGAAACATCCTTTGTCAAGCGCTTCAGGCCTTTCGGTAGAAGTCCTTATGCAGACTGCAGGGAACGGCCGGCCAATGCTCGTGAAGAAACTGCTCTCTTCAGGCAGTGTCCCTGAGTCTGACACGACAGCGAATGCATTCATCTGGAGACAGTTGTAGTCATGGAATCCCAGCGGCTCGTGCTTTATGACCCTGCGGTCCAGCTGGAAACCGCTGGCCTCCAGCCGCTTCTTGGATCTGGGATGGCAGCTGTACAGCACAGGCATGTCGTATTTCTCCGCCATGGCATTTATCGCATTGAAGAGCGACAGGAAGTTCTTCTCCGTATCTATGTTCTCCTCACGGTGCGCAGACAAGAGTATATATCTGCCCTTCTCCAGATTGAGTCTGCTGTGGATGTCGGACTGCTCTATCTCCCGGAGATTGTTGCGGAGCACCTCTGCCATCGGGGATCCGGTGACGTATGTCCTCTCCTTCGGCAGACCGCACTCGATAAGGTAGCGGCGCGCATGTTCTGAATAGCAAAGGTTGACATCCGATATGATGTCCACTATCCTCCTGTTGGTCTCCTCCGGCAGGCACTCGTCCTTGCACCTGTTGCCCGCCTCCATGTGGAATATGGGTATGTGAAGCCTCTTTGCACCGATCACACTGAGACAGCTGTTCGTGTCTCCGAGCACGAGCACCGCATCCGGACGGCATGCTACCATCAGCTTGTAAGATGCGTTTATTATGTTCCCGACAGTGGCGCCAAGGTCATCCCCGACAGCATCCATGTATACTTCAGGATCCTTGAGCTTGAGGTCCTTGAAGAACACGCCGTTGAGGTTGTAGTCGTAATTCTGTCCTGTGTGTGCAAGGATGCAGTCTAAATACTTGCGGCACTTTCCGATAACGGCGGCTAGTCTTATGATTTCGGGGCGTGTGCCCACTATTATCAGGAGCTTAAGTTTGCCGTTGTCTGCAAACCTTACTTCCGAATAATCCGTTTTTATGTCCATATTGTCTATTCTACTGGTAAGAAATAAGTGTCCGGCTTCTCCGGATTGAAGGGCTCGTTGGCCCACATGAGGGTCACGAGGTCGTCGGTGTCTGAAAGATTGATGATATTGTGAGTGTATCCGGGCAGCATGTGTACGGCCTGTATCTTCTCTCCGCTGACCTCGAAGTTGAGAACTTCCTCCGAATCAATCCTTCTCTGCTGTATCAGCGCCCTGCCGCTGACCACGATGAAGAACTCCCATTTCGAATTGTGCCAGTGCTGCCCTTTGGTTATCCCCGGTCTGGAGATGTTGACACTGAACTGTCCGCAGTTCGCCGTCCTGAGAAGTTCAGTAAACGATCCGCGCTGGTCTACGTTCATCTTCAGCGGGAACATTGCCTTTTCCTTGGGGAGGTAGCTCAGGTATGTTGAGTACAGCTTCTTTGCGAGGGAATTGTCGGGTATCTCGGGCATCAGCAATGTCGACGGCTGCTTCCTGAACGTCTCCAGCAGCTCCACTATCTTCCACAGCTTGGCATGGTGCGTCACAGGGCAGTAACAATACCTGCCGGCACTGTCGGGAATCACGTCGAGACCGTTGAATTCGCATCTGTGCTCCTCACCTTTCAAAGCACCGATCATCTCGTCAACAAGATCATCGATATACAGGAGTTCCAGTTCCACCGACGGGTCGTTGACCTGGATCGGAAGGTCGTTGGCAATGTTGTTGCAGAAGGTGGCTACAGCCGAATTGTAGTTGGGCCTGCACCATTTCCCGAAAAGGTTGGGGAACCTGTAGACCAGGACCCTTGCCCCGGTCTCCGCGGAATAGCCGAAGAACAGATCCTCGCCTGCCTTCTTGCTGCGGCCGTATTCGCTGTTGCCGAAACGGCCGGCCAGGGAGGCCTGCGCCGAGGAAGAGAGCATTACGGGACACCTGTTGCCGTACTTCTTAAGGGTGTCCAGAAGGGTGGATGCGAAGCCGAAGTTGCCCTTCATGAAGTCCTCCTGGTTCTGAGGCCGGTTCACTCCGGCCAGGTTGAACACGAAGTCACAGTCGCGGCACCACATGTCAAGCTGCTCCGGTGTCGAGTCAAGGTCGTATTCATATACGTTATCGACATTGAGATCACCGTAGCATCTGGCCTTGCCTTCCCTTATGTTGTTGAGCTGCGCACAAAGGTTCTTGCCGACGAATCCTTTTGCGCCGGTGACAAGTATTTTCATTATGATCTTTCTGTTTGTTTTTCGGACTCGAGAATGTCCTTAAGTAGATGGTTGCTGCTGTAAATGCATCCGCAGTACGATGCCGGAACTTGTATAGGTGGTTTGACTACTCTGACCTGATGTCGCGTGCCTTTGCCCTTGGAATCAGACCGAGGTCCTCCTGAATGAAACGCAGCCTCATAAGCTGCTTCTTCATGCCTTCGACATCAAGACGTGCCGTGTTGTGGCTGTGGTAGTCCTCGATTCGGGACACGTCTTCACTGCCTTCCTTGAAGAATTTGTCGTAGTTCAGGTCACGGGTATCGCAGGGGATACGGTAGTAGTTGCCCATGTCTATTGCACGGGCCATCTCCTCCCTGGTCACAAGGGTCTCGTAGAGCTTTTCACCGTGGCGGGTACCTATAATCTTCACTTCGGTCTCGCCGTAACGGGGATCTACCTTGGCATATATCTCCTTCAGCGCCTGCGCCAGTGTAGAAAGAGTAGCGGACGGAGCCTTCTGGACGAACAGGTCACCGTTGTGTCCGTGCTCGAACGCGTAGATCACCAGATCCACTGCATCGTCCAGCGTCATCATGAAGCGGGTCATGTTGGGATCAGTGATGGTAATGGGTTGGCCTTCCATCATCTGCTCAACCCATAGTGGGATAACACTTCCGCGGCTGGCCATCACGTTGCCGTAGCGGGTGCAGCAGATGGTGGTAGCGGCATCTTCCCCGAGTTCACGTCCCTTGGCTATTGCCACTTTTTCCATGAGTGCCTTGGATATGCCCATGGCATTGATCGGATATGCAGCCTTGTCGGTAGACAGAACGACTACGTTCTTTACTCCATGTTCGATGGCCGACAGCAGTACGTTTTCTGTACCTTCCACGTTTGTGCGGGTAGCTTCCATGGGGAAGAACTCGCAGGACGGGACCTGCTTCAGGGCTGCCGCCGAAAACACGTAGTCGACACCACGCATTGCAACGTCCACCGATGTCTTGTTGCGTACGTTGCCTATGTAGAATTTCACTTTGGGATTCTGCAGCCTGTGCCGCATGTCATCCTGTTTCTTCTCGTCACGGGAGAAGATACGGATTTCCTTGATGTCGCTGTCAAGAAAGCGACGCAGGACGGCATTGCCGAACGAGCCGGTGCCGCCGGTAATCAGGAGGATTTTGTCTTTGAAAACTGACATTTTATAGCTATTAATCAATTATAACATCTCTTATTGCATCCAAATACCCATGACCATTATAAATATCCGGCTCAACATAATTCCCTTCCCCCCATTCATTCCATGCATTTAATAAAACTATCCTATGCTCGAATTTTTTATCAGATATAATCTTTACAGTCTCTTCTAAATATCTTTTGAAATATTGAGGGGTCGCGTGATTTATCACCACAGCATTCTTTCCAGCTCTTGGAGTCCTATCCAGCTGAGGAAAAACCACCGGATAAATATCTTCTCTTTTCTCCAAATCTGTGTGAATGTTCTTAATGATTTTTCTATAATCAAATTTTTCAACAAAAGGAATATTTAAACGACCTTTTAATTTTTCTATATAATAACCTATTTTACCCTTACTTTTTAGTTCTGCCTTATTTAATAAAAATAGGGCTGTAGCATCTACACCTGAATTAATTATATCAAAACATCTATTTTCTGATACGTGCCCCATGATATTACCGACAAAATGAATTCCTTTCAAGCCATTTTCCATTGCCAAAGTCTGCCATGTTTCTATAAAAAGCTTTAAATCTGGAATGTCTAAAACATTATAGATCAAAAAAAATGGCTTTTCATCAACTGTAATATAACGCTTATCTTTGAAAGCGGGCAATAGTGAATAAAAATGATTTGTATAATCCTCTATACCGGGATATTTCTGTTCAAGAAGAAATTGTTTCCCTTGTTTCGCAGCTGTCCAAGTTCTATTGCTCCATGAGTGATTTGCCCATCCCAGACAAAAAGGAAAATCAGGTTTTCCTGAATGCAAAACTTCTTGAAACGGTCGTTGCAACAATTGTTTTCCATTGCCAAACCAATAATGCCAATACATAAAACCTTCAACTCCACATTCCCTGGCCATATCTGCTTGCAACTCTCTAGTTTCGCCAACCCTTAAATCATAGAATCCAAGATCCGCTGGTATTCTTGGCTGCAAATGACCTTTAAAAAGAGGCCTGGCCTTAACAACGTTGGTCCACTCTGTAAACCCCTTTCCCCACCACTCATCATTTTCAGGAATTGGGTGGAACTGAGGTAAATAATATGCAATTAATCTAGCTTTACGCATATCTACATTTTACTATTGATAAAATTTAAAATTCTTTTTGCTCTTTGTTGGATTGTTAGTTTTGAAGCTGTCTTTTCCGCTCCGCTTGATAAACGTTCCCTAAATATTTTATCATCCTTTAATCTCTTGATTGCACATGAAATTTCTTCAATATTATTAGGGTCCACCAATACTGAATTACTATCATTTAAAATATCCCAATTGAAAGATAGATTTGATGATACCACAGGTAGTCCACATGCTAACGCCTCAATAATTGCATTACAACAACCTTCATTTAATGTTGGAAGAACAAATATATCTGACGCACATAAATAATTAGCTAATTCATCATGCATTATCGTTTTTGACAATAAAGTATTGCGATATGTGGGAATCTCTGTGCCTCTTCCTATAAACACAGCTTTTATTTTATCATCATCCAATAATTCCAATGCTTCACAGAGTCTTAAGACTCCTTTTCTATTGTTAAATTGTCCTACAAAAATTACTATAAAATCATCAGCTGAGAAACCCAACTTTCGCCTCATAATCATTCTGTCTTGCCTATAAAAAAGTTTTTGATCAATCGCATTTGGTATCACAATTGATTTTCGTATATCAAGTAAGAAACCAGCACTTATACTTTCTTCTTGAGATTTTGTAGACACACATATAATTCCTTTCACATATTCCCCTAAATTATATTTTCTATCGCTTGAAATCTTGTTTTGTAGCTGTATCGATTCTTCCCCCACTACAACAAATAATGGTATTTTTCTTTCCTTTGCATAATCAAAAACAGAATTTGCTTGCGCCCAAAAATGAGCATAAAACAAATCAGGCTTTATATTTAACTTATTACATGTTCGTAAAACTGCATTATTGTATGAATTTGGAAAGAGCTTTGAAAAACGATTTCCCAATGATATATAAAAAGGTCTATATAAGGTATATGAAAATAATTTTCCCCATTTGATTTGCGATTTGTAACTAATAACAGGCACTTTTCTAAAAAGAGCCCTAGTGATAGACTGAGGTGCAATTACAGTAACTTTGTAATTATTTTCTACAAACTGACGACAAATTTGTTCAACAAATATATAATCTATTGTCTTTTTCGTAGGAAACGACTGAACAATCACACATATATGCATACTTATAAATATTAGTTGCTAAACTTTATTCCAAGATTTAAATAGAATTTAAAGAAAGTTAGGATGTGTATAAAAAATTAATCATTTTGCTCATACTGTTTTTGTGAGAGGCAATATATATTCTTTGTATTCTACTCATTTGTAATATATTAGGGACTGTCGTTTAATGTTTTCAATTTGAGCGGAGCTGCGACTTGCCCCATCAGTTTTCTGCTTCAAACTCCTCAAATTTTGGATTTTGTGTCTTATTCCGTCCTTTAAAGCCGGATTTTTCTGTTCTTCAAAGCCTAAAGGGTATAGTATCCCCATCATATGTCCTTTGGACAGGCATATTGTCGTGTCAGGCAGCTTCCTGTCTGGCCCGTTTATCGATTCTTCCCAGCAACTGAACCACATTGGCCGTGTGGATGCCGAAGAAGATGTACAGGATTTCGGCATTCTTGGTTCTGGCTTTGATCCGTTTCAAGTCATAATGCTCCTTCTGCGTCCCGAACGAGCCTTCCATCGCTGTCGCCCTCACTCTCGCAAGTTCTTCACGCACTGCATCTTTATTCTTATTGCTCCCGCCATACGGACGTCCTCTCTTTGCGAAAGATGTCTGGATGCCGTTCTCCTTGCAATAGTTCCTGTTCGCAGTTCCGGCATATCCCGTGTCCCCTCCTACCTTTTTCGCTTCGACTCCGAACAGCCTCTTGTGCATCTTCAGGCAGTGAAGCAGCCTTGTGCCCTCGTTGAAGGCGTTGAATGACAACTTCTCAATGAACGATATCCCGTCGACCAATATGTTGTTGACCTTTGCTCCAAATTCCACGCCCTTTACCTCCTTGCCCCTCACTATCGGTCTCAGATACGGTTTGCTGATGCTCACTATCCTGTCCGGGATGCTCTCGCGGATGTCACTGCTCCGGAAGTGCCTCTTCTGCTGACGGTACATCCTCGTTATAATTTCCAACTCGCCTTTCTCCCGTACAGTCATCAGGTTCTCAACAGCCGCATTTTCTCTCTCCATGCGGCGTATCTCCCTCAGTATCTTTCCCAACAGCCCCAGCAGTCTCCTGGTTATCTTCCGTGTCTGGACTTTTGTGCGTTTACGCTGCTTCCTGTAGGTCAGGTTCGCTTTCCGCACGTCAAGGTACTTTGTGCGCGGACGATGGATTCCCAGCCGCCTGCTCATCCCGCACATTGTCCCGTAGCTCTTTTCTATCCCCTCCCACAGCAACTTCGGATCTGTCGGGTACCGCATCCCGCTCTCGTAGCAGGTGGCATCCGTGTACATCGTGTCCAGATTCTCCATGTATGGTCTCCACATCTCCGCAAGTATATCCTGCTGCTGTTGGATCTTCAACTTGCCCGACAGCTCCAAAATTATGTCATCCAGCAGCTTGTAGTTTGTCAGGGGCCTCGCAGGGTCGATTATCACATCGCAGAACATCTGGTAGTGAATGTTGCCGTTCAACTGTTCCATCAACTTAGGGCAGCTCAGTCCGGTGTACATCTTCAGGAACATCAGTGCGACCTTGCCTTCCGGCGTGAAATATGACTTCCTTCCACGCCTTGGCCTCAGGCTCCTGCTTGTCAGCCCGAAGTTCTCCGCCATCTCACGCAGCGGAAGCAGCTTCTTTATCCTGCCCAACTCGCTCTTCTCGAAAGTTGACCTGTAGAGATCATAAAAATTGAACTCCGTGAATGGAATATTTGGTGTTATCTCAGCAAAATTTTGTATTTTTGACATCGCAAGTTTTTTTGCAATTCCTCCAAATTCAGCTTCCTACGGCCTGTTGGAGGAATTTTTGTTTATATTTCAAAGAAATAAAATCTCTACCACATTGACAAACAATTTGTTAGAAAGATGTCAACATTTTACGACAGTCCCTATATTAAATGTTTTAAGAACATAAAAAATATTTTATGATTTAGTCTTGGATTGTAATCGGATAGACAATGCCATGAGTCTATACTTCCCAAAGTTTCAAAAACATGTATTTCGATAAATCATCTGTAAAAAAAGAATGGTTAGCAACAAGTATAAATTGATAAATCCGTGGTAATCTAATCATATCAACTCATCAATCGTTTCATTAATCTGAGATTGAAACAACTATCATATGAGCTTAAGTGTGTTGCGTTAAATTTAGAGTATGTCTTACCGTTATGTATGTTAACAGAAAATCCAAATCTAACAGTCCTGGTGTCAAACGTTGGCGAGTATTGAAAAACATAATTATTACCTTCGATTGAAATGGTTCTATATTATAAACCCAAACCTGCCTCCCTGAGAGTCTACGTTTGAGACAAATAAAAAAGCATACACGATTACTAACATTGCAATTATCACATATCTCATAAACTTAGATCTCATCTTAGATAACGCATTTGGAACCAATATGGATCCTGAAAATGAAAAATAATAATTTACTCTATAGAATGCGACAAAATACGTACCAACTAAATTCATCAAATTTAACGTACATGATGCCAACATCATAAAAAAGAATACTTTTGAGACATTATCAATATCTTTGAATTTAGCGCCATAGGACATAACTACAATCGCCAACATAGAAAGGGAAATTACAAACGGCTTCCACGACATGTAAGCTTTGTCTGTCATTGAGTAAACATCCAAATTTCTTACATATGGCAGTAAAAACTCAATCAAATGTGGCGAAATAAACATTAAAAGCAACGCTGACGAAAGTATCAATAATACGTTTCTTAAATTTAATCTAATTGCCCAAAATAAATATACAAATACCCAAATGACTGCGGTCCTATGGAATGTGAAAGCCAAAAATGTTAATACTAGAAATGGTATTAATTTCCTTTTGAAAACATATGGTAACGAAAAAATACAAATTACTATAGCTATATATTGCCTCATTATAAATAATGAGAAAAATGATGATAACATTAATAGAACGGCACTTAGCAGTAAGTTACCTGTTGCATATCTTTGTAATAAAAAAATCCAGCCCGATGAAAGAACTACAGCATAAGCAAACAAAAGAGAAAACTTATTTTCCCATAAACTATTTACAAAATAATTAAAATAATAATAACCTTTTTCAAAATTATAAAACGATGAAATATTATGGCTTTTTATATATTTAAAATAATCTAAATAATATTCCACATCTGGCACATAGGTATTATTTTTAAATAAATATACAAGGCAAAACATTACGAATAGTAAGATTAGGGCTATCTTCTTACTTTTTAATGATTGTTCCGCTCTTAACGCAAAAAAGACAAACAGCGCAAATAATACTATTAATAATATTGCTATCATTCTACTACCTCTTAGGTAATTCTATCCAACTACCTATTTCATAATCAAAAGAAGTTGGAATGAATTTTTCAAAACCAGATCCAGGATAAAAAGTTATTTCCCCGAAGAAAATCCCCTCATCTGTTTCGTAAAAGTCAACTCGCATAAATGTAAATCCTGAAGATAATTCTTCCGACAGATTTAACATTTCTTCTAAATGTTGGGGTGGGGGAATCAAGTAATTCGAATGACTCGGATCATACACTGTTGTACCCTCCACGTATTTCCAATCTGAGGTATACCAATTACTTGCATAATCCCCATAATATTTATAATTAACTTTTACAAGTTTTGGCTTTCCGTTGCAACAAAATATTTTATAATCTTTAAGTCCTTCTTCACTATCACTGACAAGCATCTTTTCAGCAATAATTCTCGGTTTTAATTCTTTATACGGCCATTCTCTAGTTGCTGTGAATATTTCTTGAGACAAGGAACGTCTTAAAATTTGCCTGATCTCATTCTCGTCAAATTCTCTTTTTTTATTACACAAACAAACACCCATTCCTCCACCCAAATGTGTTGGTTTAATCACAAAAGAGTCTGGAAGGCTATTAAAATCAATTTGATCTACGCTCTCATACAAACCATATGTTGGAATTACATATTTTTCACCTATTCGCGATTTTACATAACTTTTCACATCAAATTTGTCAACCATGCTCACGTATAAAGGATTTCTATCATACAATTTAAGCCACTGCAATTTTTCACTAAACTTTCTAGGATTTCTCAAATTTAGGATTCGTTTATGCCTGATAAAATACATTGCCCTTACATAATTTTTATCATTTAAAGAGCACAGAATTTTTTTACTATATTTCTTCCACATACATTTTCAGTTTATTTATATATCATTTTTATCTCATTTTTTTCAACTTCTTTTACTTTAATTACTCTATAAAGATATTCAACATAAAATGAAATTACAGCACAAGTAACAAATGCATAAATATTTGATAACAGTCCAGATAACCATAGGACTACCAACACAATAACATACAAAATAGTTGTTACTAATATTCCTTTAAATATATACTGATTGTATCCTAAAGCTATAAAGTAATTAGATGCTATAAATATAGATACTGGTAAAACTAAAGATGCTAATAAATATATTCGAATTGGCCATATATCCACATTAGACCCTAAAAAAAATTCAACTATATACGGCAAAAATATTTCAACTATTAATACAGAAAAAAACGATAACAAATACACATATTTTTTTATTGTCTTCAACATCGTTATATTCCTATTTTTAGCAAACACTGGAAATAAAACCCTTACTATTATACTAATCGGCTTATTTATTATATTTATCAACCTACTTCCCAGATCATATATAACAACACTTTCCGGTCCAAGAAAACGTCCTACCAAAAGATAATTAAATTTATCCTTTATTGTAGATATAACATCCGTAGAAAATATATAAAATGAATCCTTGATATAAAAAAGAATAGTTCTAAAATTAGGTATATACAATCTTACACCTTCTTTAACTAATATTATATAGAATGAAACTATTCCGGCCAATAAATAACCTACCGAATAGCAAATCGGAACTAAAATATAGTCTCCTACCTTTCTGACAACAAGAAATATCAAGACTAAGGACATCAATCTCAATGCTGCGGAAATTATTGTAATATACTTCATTTTCTCTACACCTTGAAAGTAGAACGAAGGGAAAAGTAATTCATTTAATGTCAAACCATAAGATAGTAAAAATAGAGTCCTATACTCTCTATAAGATGGTATACAAGATAGAATTAAAATATATAGACAGAACGATAGAACCCATAACAAAAATCTTGCAACAATAACTGATGAAAATATTTCTGACAATTTATCCAAATTATCTCGATTTACTGATATATGCTTTGCACAAACTTCTTGCGTTCCAAAATTAATTATTAATGAAAAATAACTAACAAACATCATAGATGTTAATATCCAACCATACTTCTCCATACCAACAGTACGAGTCAAATAAGGATATGACAACAAGGGAATAGTCAATATCAATATCTCAAGAATAGATAGATAGGATGTGTTCTCTACTATAGTTTTATGCCTTGAAAGTAACTTCAAAAATTTTTTCATCTTTCTGTATCAACTTCAAATTTGAATATTTCTATCTCAGCTCACCATGTTATATCCCTATAAAACTGCAACATAGGAAGTCACATGCTAACATCAGTCTTATATATATTATTTATACATAGCTCCATAGAACTTAACCAATAAGGAATTTGTATATCGAAAATCTGCTTAATCTTACTTTTGTCCAGCACCGAATATGCAGGCCGCTTGACAGGACTGGGAAACTCGTCGCTGTGGCATGGGCGGATGTCGCATGACGTGTGCCCGGAATATTCCGAGATGTGTTTAGCGAAGTCGTACCACGAGCAAACCCCTTCATTCGAGAAGTGGTATATTCCTGACTTTCCATAAGGCGCTCCTTCCCTGTGGCTGCTGCTGTAATCGTTCAGGACCGTCATGACGGCTTCCGCCAGGTCCAGGGCATAAGTCGGTGTACCGGTTTGGTCGAATACCACCTTGAGTTCCGGTTTGGTGGCCGTGAGGTTGAGCATCGTCTTGACGAAGTTCTTCCCGAACTCACTGTACAACCAGGCAGTCCGTATTATCACGTAATCACATCCGGATGCAGTGATGTACTGCTCCCCGTGAAGTTTTGTCCTTCCGTATGCCCCTGTGGGGTTTGCGGGTTCATCCTCCCTGCACGGGGTATTGTTCATGTTGCCTCCGAACACGTAATCGGTGGATATGTGTACGAGAAGGCCTCCGGCCTCCTTCATTACCTCTGCAAGGTTCCTGGGTGCGTCCGCATTCAGAAGTTCGCAGAAGGCCTCGTCGCTCTCGGCCTTGTCCACGTTGGTGTAGGCAGCACAGTTCACTATGCATCCTATGTTGTTGGCCTTTACGAAGTGCCTGACGTCTTCTATCCTGGTAATGTCAAGAATGGCCGTCTCCACTCCTTCTGCTTCCACGACATCGGTGAAGAAGAATGTATCGTCGCTCCTGCGGCTGACCAGCCTCATCTCGTTGCCCAGCTGGCCGTTGGCTCCGGTCACCAGTATGTTATTTTTCATAGACGAACGGGGTTTTAAGGTTCTTCAGGAATCCGTGGTTTCTGTCCTTTTCCGAAAGCAGGATGTCGGATGACGGTATGGTCCAGTCTATGCCGATGTCTGGATCGTTCCAGATGATCGCCCCTTCTGACTGCGGGGCATACAAGTTGTCGCATTTGTACTGGAAGAGGGCCGTTTCGCTGAGTACGACGAACCCGTGGGCAAACCCTCTGGGAATGAAGAACTGCCTGTGGTTCTCACCGGAAAGTTCAACGGCTACATACTGCCCGTATGTGGGGGATCCGGCCCGTATGTCTACAGCAACGTCGATGACCCTGCCGGATATTACCCTCACCAGCTTCGACTGCGCGAACGGAGGCTTCTGGAAATGGAGTCCGCGCAGCACTCCGTACGACGAGAAGGACTCGTTGTCCTGCACAAACCGTACAGGTCCTACCTTTTCGTCGAACTCCTTCCGGTTGTATGATTCGAAAAAATATCCTCTTGCGTCCCCGAAAATTCGGGGCTCTATTATTACTACTCCGTCTATATCAGTCTTGATTACTTCCATAATAGTGATTTTCTTAAAGTTCGTCTATAACCTTAAGCAGATATTGTCCGTACTGGTTCTTGATCATCGGCTGTGCCAGTTCGCGCATCTTCTCCGGGCTATTACATAGTTCTATTAACTTTATTTATATCCTTGTTCGTACACATATCCGATTGTACACTATAATACCATTCTGCAAAATTTCTCAAACCTGTCCGTAGCGGTGTTGATGGCTTGAATCCAAAGTCCTGTTCAAGTGGAGTTGTATCTGCGTATGTGATAGGAACATCCCCTGGCTGCATCGGTACCAACTCTTTGTGTGACTCAAAATCGTAGTCCATAGGCAGGACTCCTGCACGGACGAGCTCTTCCTGAAGGATGTTTACAAAATCCAGAAGATTCTCCGGGGAGCTGTTGCCGATGTTGTAAACCTTATAAGGGGGCAATGGCAGGCCATCTTCTCCATTATGCTTTTCAGGAGCATGCTGCATTACCCGGACTACACCTTCCACTATGTCGTCAATATACGTGAAGTCACGTTTGCAGTTCCCGTAGTTGAATATCCTTATCTTTTCACCCCGGACGAGTTTGTCTGTAAAACCGAAGTAGGCCATGTCGGGACGTCCGCATGGACCGTAAACAGTAAAAAACCTCAATCCCGTAGACGGTATATTGTACAGCTTGCTGTAGGCATGCGCCAAGAGTTCGTTGCTTTTCTTGGTTGCGGCGTACAGGCTTACGGGATTATCCACACGGTCATCCGTCGAATATGGAACCTTTTTGTTGGACCCGTAGACACTCGACGAAGATGCGTAGACGAGATGCTCGACGCCTTTCTGACCGTTGTCATAACTGTGACGGCAGGCTTCCAGTATGTTGTAGAATCCTATGATGTTGCTCTCGATGTATGCGTCAGGATTGGTGATGCTGTACCTTACTCCTGCCTGCGCAGCGAGGTTTACTACTACAGTCGGCCTATACTCATTGAATATGCCTGCAACCGTTTCCCAGTTGGCTATGGAGTCATGGATGAACTTGAACCTGTCACCGTATTCTTTCAACTCATCCAGCCGCTCGTGCTTAAGGGATATGTCATAGTAGTCGGTGATGCTGTCTATTCCTATTATTCTGCTGTCCGGAAAGTCCTTAAGCAACCGTTTGGCCAGATTGGCACCTATGAATCCGGCTACACCCGTTAGCAGAATTACCGTTCCGTCAAGTTTGATGTTATGTTCCAGCATGGCTAGTCCCTGTTGAAAATGTCCCTTGTATATACTTTTTCTTTCACGTCATCAAGGCATGTGTCGTACCTGTTGGCGATGATAGCTTTTGACAGTCTTTTGAATTCATCCAGATCGTTGACGACCTTGCTGCCGAAAAATGTGCTTCCGTCCTCGAGGGTGGGCTCGTAGATGATGATCGTGGCGCCTTTGGCCTTGATGCGTTTCATCACGCCCTGGATGCTGCTCTGACGGAAGTTGTCGCTGTTGGACTTCATGGTCAGGCGAAATACTCCAATGGTGACGTCCTGTTCCATGCTTGCATCCCAGTCGCTGTTTTCACCGTATGCTCCGGCCATTTTCAGTACCTGGCCGGCGATGAAGTCCTTTCTGGTGCGGTTGCTCTCCACTATCGCTGTCATCATGTTCTGCGGCACGTCGGCGTAGTTGGCCAGCAGCTGCTTGGTGTCCTTGGGCAGGCAGTAGCCGCCGTATCCGAACGAAGGGTTGTTGTAATGCGTTCCTATGCGGGGGTCCAGTCCGATGCCCTGGATGATGGCCTTAGAATCCAGCCCTTTTACTTCCGCATAGGTATCCAGCTCGTTGAAGTAGCTGACCCTGAGGGCAAGGTATGTGTTTGCGAAGAGCTTCACCGCCTCGGCTTCCTTGAGTCCCATGAACAGTGTGGGGATGTCCTCCTTGATCGCTCCGTCCTGCAGCAGGGCTGCAAAAGTATGCGCCGCCTCTTCCAGTGCGTGTATGTCCGCGATGGACTTTATGGCCTCGTTCTCCTCCGCAAATTCCGGTTTGTCGATCAGCTTAGGTACTCCCACTATTATGCGGCTTGGGTACAGGTTGTCGTACAGGGCCTTGCTTTCGCGCAGGAACTCCGGGGCGAATATCAGGTTGAGCCTTTTCAGCCCCTGCTTCCAGTATTTCACGTACAGGTTGCGGCAGTATCCCACCGGAATCGTGGACTTGATGACCATCACCGCTTCCGGATTGACTTCCAGAACCAGGTCTATGACCTCTTCTACATGGCTTGTGTCGAAGTAGTTCTTGACCGGATCGTAGTTGGTCGGTGCGGCGATGATTACGAATTCGGCGTCACTGTACGCTTTGCGGCCGTCGAGTGTAGCCGTCAGGTCCAGTGGCTTCTCGGCCAGGTATTTTTCTATGTATTCGTCCTGTATTGGGGATTTTTTCCGGTTTATCAGGTCTACCTTTTCCGGTATTACGTCTACGGCTGTCACATGGTTGTGCTGTGCCAGCAGCGTAGCAAGGCTAAGCCCGACGTAGCCTGTGCCGGCTACGGCTATGCGGTAAGATCTCATGATTTATGAATTATGAAGCGTATGAAGTTTAAGCCCCTGACAGGGTCAAGGGTTATTGTCGGTTACCCGACTGGAAGATGTCGATGTAGATGGTCTGATGATGTCGGACGCTCTACCACCTGCCGGCTTCGGTGAGGAAGCGGGTGAGCAGGGAGGCGGCTTTCTTGAGGTGACCGAGGAATTTGGCAGGGGCGTTCATCGATGTGACGCGGGCGCGGATGTCTCGGGCGAGGTCTTCGATGGGCTCTGAGGCTGCCTCGAGTCTGTCCATGAGGGTGTCGGATGTGGCCTCGACTAGCTCCCGTTCTACAGCCCGCAGGGCCAGGGCTGCCTCCTCGAGGGCCCGGCGCTCTTCGTCAGTGGTATCGGGGTCGAGACGGAGACCGTCGTTTTCGGCTATGGCTTCGCGTATCTCCGCGAGAGTCCTGAGCTGCTGCCCGGAGGTCCCGCCGTTTTTGCTTGCCTTGTCCGCAGGGGAGTATGCTGTGCCGTCTGCCATTGTCGCTTATATGATTTTTATATTTTTATCAGTCCAGCATCTGTGATACCCGTGATGCCATGTAGTTGAGCTGCAGGAGCTCTTCCCATACCTCCCGGGCCACTTCCTTCTTGCCGGAGGCGAAGTCCGCCGCCAGCTTGGCATGGGCGTTCTTCATCGAGCGGAGGGCCGAGACGCAACTGTTGCGTACATCCGATAGCCTGTCGGCCCGCCGGATCAGGTCCACATAGTGGCGGTCGTTTTCGGGGGATACCGGCTCCCCGCGCAGCTCCATGGACCGAAGGTAGGCGGAATAATTGTCCCGAAGACTCTCCTGCTCGTGACGGATCAGCCCGTTCATCCCGTCACTTCTGAGGATGTCCATCAGAGAGTCGCAGCTGGCGGCCACCAGCGTATCTCCCGCCATCACGATATTCCGGACTGCCGTACCCTGTACGGACTGCATCACTTCCTCCGCCACGTATGCCAGTACCCGTCCTGCCATCCGGGCATATCCGACCGGGATATCCTCGTATCCCGTATCCAGGCGGTTGTACCGGTACAGCACCGAATCCACCCGGCTGCCTATCCCCCGTATCTCCGTTCCCATTCCCGTCCATCTGGCTTCGGAACTTACACTGTGCAGGGCCCGGACATAACTGTTGAAGACATCCACATAGCCGGCGGCCTTGCGCACCAGGGCCTCGTCATCCATAGATGCCTCGGCCAACGCAGTCACTTCCTCATAACGGGCGGTACCGGAAGAGAGTGAGGCGGCATAGTAGAACCCGCGTTCCAGACGAAGTTCCGACATCTCCCCGAAGAGTATGGCAGGAGAGCGCGAGACTGTATCGCTGCGGAAAGTCAGCTCCCCTACGGCTTCTATCTGAGCCTTGGACAGCGGAGAGCAACCGGCCGTAACGGCTACGGCCAACAAACTTAATACAAGGAAGTTATATGTAGGACAAATCCTCATTCCATTTACAGCTCCGCCTCCTGAGTCCCATTTTCACAACCTCGGAGGCTGCAAAAATGAATCCCAGCAGGTGGCGTTATCCCGGTGGTGTCAGTCCGCAAAGATAAGAAAATTCGTCAAGAGTCCAGCCTCTCGTAGCGGGAATTTGCACTCTTGTACTCAGGGACGATGCTCTTCATAGCCAGCACTGTGTCGTCCTTCTTCATTCCGAGGGCTGCGACACGCAGGTTCTCAAGCTCCCTGTCAACCTCTGCCATATCATATTCGCGGACCTTGGCCCGGAAAATCTTCTTATGTACGGTAGGCAATGTATTCTCCTCGTCCTTAAGCAGCTCCTCGTAGAGTTTCTCTCCCGGACGGAGTCCTACATATTTTATCTCTATGTCCTTGCCCAGCTGCAGCCCGGCAAGGGAAATCATCTTCTTTGCAAGATCGTCTATCTTCACCGGCTCTCCCATGTCGAAGACGAAGATATCGTTGCCCTCTCCCATTGTTGCGGCCTCCAGGACCAGCGAGCAGGCCTCGGAGATGGTCATGAAATACCGGATGATACGTGGATCCGTGACGGTCACGGGGCCGCCCTTGGCTATCTGCTCCTTGAAGAGAGGTATGACGGAGCCGTTGGATCCCAGCACGTTTCCGAAACGGGTGGTGACGAACTTGGTCTTGCCCGGCGTCCTTCCGGAAGCTATTTCCTTGCCCACGGTCTGGACGTAGATCTCGGCTATGCGCTTGGACGCTCCCATAACATTGGTCGGATTGACGGCCTTGTCGGTGGATATCATCACGAACTTCTCCACATTGTACCGGATGGAGGCGTCCACGACATTCTTGGTGCCGAAGACATTGGCCTGCACGGCCTCCACGGGATTGGACTCCATCAGGGGCACGTGCTTGTATGCTGCGGCGTGGAAGACCACGTTCGGGCGGTACTTGTCGAAGAGGGCATCTATGCGGTCCTTGTTGCGCACGTCGGCTATGACGAACTTCTTCTCCACCCTGGGTGCCTGGGAACGGAGCTCCAGCTGCATGTTGTGCATCGGCGTCTCGGCGAAGTCCACCAGTATCAGCTTGCGGATAGGCATGTTGACCAGCTGGCGGCAGAGCTCCCCGCCTATTGAGCCGGCACCTCCCGTGACCACCACCACCTTGTCGGTGAGGAACTCGCGGATCTCGAGGATGCTTATTTTGATCTCATCGCGGCCCAGCAGGTCCTCTATCTTGATTTCCCTTATCTTGTTGCGGAAGATGCTCTCGTCGAAAGTAGCCAGTGAGGGACGGACCAGAATCTGGATGCGGCGCTCGGAGCAGAATTTGACCAGATTGTCCTGCTCGTTGCGGGCAGCCACATTGCTGGGAAAGACTATGGCCGAGATCATGCGGGATGTGACCAGACGGGCAAAGTCCCGCTTGTTGTCTATATGGTAAATCTTATAGCCGCACAGCAGCTTGCTCTTGTCGTGGGTATCGTGGGTAATGAATCCGGCACAGCGGTAGGACGAATGCAGGGTCTTCTCCAGGAAATTGAGGGTATAGACCGAGTCGTCGTCAGTTCCGAAAATAAGGGTGTTCTTGACATAATATTCCGGAGCGGCCGAGAGCGACAGGACGCTGTATATGTTGGTCAGCAGAATACGCACCATTATCAGCAGGAAGAGGGTGAGAATCATATCCAGGACCGCAAAAAGCAGTACCCAGTTGCTGCTGAAGCCTGTCCCTTCCGAATACGATATGAATACGAAAAGTGCGGCGACATCGAGTACTCCCTTGATGATGGAAGCAAACGAAATACGCCACATCTCCCTCATGGTGGTATGACGTACTATTCCCGCATAACTTCTGGTAGTGAAGAAAGATATCAGCGAGATGAGCGCCGAGGCTCCGGCTACGGAGAAATAGCTGCCGGCACTGAGATTATTGGACGAAAAATAGTCGAACACACCGAGTACGAGTACGGTGGAGACCACAGATGTCAGAGTATCAATCAACAATACCCAATACCTGTTGACATAGTGCTTCGCGAAGTATGATACCAGTTTCTCTATTCTTTCGTTCTTCATATGATTGATTAGGATACTTGTCAATATTTTGCTCTATTGACTTGCAAATATAGTACTTTGCAGCAAATAGAGCAAAATATTTGTAGCAAAACGGAGGGCCTACCGGCTCAGCAGCATCTCACGATACTTGGGCAGCGGCCACAACTCATCGTCCACAAGCATTTCAAGCTTGTCCGATACCTCGCGGATTTTCTGCATGTAAGGCAGCACCAGCGAGCAGTATGCCTCAGCCCTCTCCGTTACATCGGCTATCTGGTTGGCCCTGCGGCGCTCGTCTATCATGTCATGCACATCCTTGCGTAGGGAATCCACATAGCGGGATATCTTCTCGATCATGCGCAGCTGGGAGGTACACATCTGGCGCATCCTCTCGGCACCGAAAAGGTCTTTCAGGCCCTGGCAATTCTCTATCAGAGTATTCTGGAACTTGATGGCTGTCGGCACGACATGATTGACTATCAGGTCTCCCAGCACACGTGCCTCTATCTGAAGCTTCTTGGTGTAGGTCTCCTGCTGCACTTCATAACGGGCGTAAAGCTCGCGGTCGGACAGAATGCCCTGCGAGGAGAACAGCTCTACAGTTGCCGGCTCGATGAGCGCCTTGTTGGCCTCCGGCACCTCGCCCACAGGACGCAGACCGCGCCTCAGAGCCTCCTCCTGCCATTCCTTGCTGTAGCCGTTGCCCTCGAAGCGGATATCCTTGGACTCCAGGACATACTGCCGTATGACATTGAAGATGGCATCATCGTGCTTCTCACCCGCTGCAATACGCTCGTCCACCAGGGAGCGGAAGCGCACCAGCTGCCGGGCCACCGCCGCGTTAAGCACATACATAGGCGCCGACACATTGACAGAAGAGCCTACAGCCCTGAACTCGAAACGGTTGCCTGTAAAGGCAAAGGGCGAGGTACGGTTGCGGTCCGTATTGTCGGGCAGAATCTCAGGAATGTCGTTGATCACCTTCAGACGGGCTCTCTCTCCGTCCTCCCCTCCGTAGTCGCTCATGTCCTCGATGCTGCGGAGCACCTTGTCCAAAGTAGTGCCCACGAATACGGACATTATCGCGGGAGGGGCCTCATGCCCGCCCAGACGGTAGGAATTGCTCAGGGAGGCCACACTGGACATAAGCAGGTGGCTGTGCTCCTGGACAGCCCGGATCACAGAGACGAAAATGCTCAGGAACTGAAGATTGGTCCTCGGAGTACGGCCTGGTGACAGGAGGTTGACTCCCGTGTCGGTGACCAGGGACCAGTTGCAGTGCTTGCCGGAGCCGTTGACTCCGTCGAAGGGCTTCTCGTGGAAGAGCACCTTGAAATGATGCTTCTTGGCCACTTTCCGCATCAGGAGCATGAGTATGAGGTTCTGGTCTATGGCCAGATTGGCCTCACAGTAGAGCGGCGCACACTCGAACTGATTGGGAGCCACCTCGTTGTGACGGGTCTTGAGCAGAATTCCGAGCTTGTATGCATTGACCTCGAAGTCCTTCATGAATGCCATGGTCCTCGAGGGGATGGTGCCGAAATAATGGTCCTCCAGCTGCTGGTCCTTGGCGGCGGTATGCCCCAGAAGGGTACGGTTGCAGATCTGGAGGTCAGGCCTGGCACGGTAGAATGCGTCATCGACCAGGAAGTATTCCTGTTCCGGTCCCAGCATCACATTGACTTTCCTTACGTTACGGTCAAAAAGGTGCACCACGTCCACGGCTGCCCGGTCCAAAGCCCTCAGGGACTTGAGCAGAGGGAGTTTCATGTCCAGGGACTCGCCGGTGTAGGCGACAAATACTGTAGGAATGCAGAGGGTACTGTCCAGGATAAATGCGGGAGAACTCGGATCCCAGGCGGTATAGCCACGGGCCTCGAATGTATTGCGGAGGCCTCCGTTGGGGAAGCTGGAGCCGTCGGACTCCTGCTGCACGAGAGTGTTGCCCTTGAATGTCTCGAAGACATGTCCCTCGGAATCACGGTCGATAAAGGCCTCATGCTTCTCTGCGGTAGAGTCGGTCATGGGGTGGAACCAGTGGGTGTAATGGGTGGCACCCATCTCCACCGCCCAGGTCTTCATGCCGGCGGCTATCTGGTCGGCGAAACGGCGGTCTATGCTCGTTCCCTCACGGATAGAGGACTGTACGTGAGCGTAGGCATCAGGCGAAAGATACTTGCGCATACGCTCCATGGTGAACACATTCTGCCCGAAATACTCGGACACCGGACGGTCCTCCTCGAAGAACCGCTCAGCCCTGTGCGTGGAAAACTCCTGCAGGGCACGTATCCTGAAATTACTCATCCTATTTTTCCTTTATGGTTACTTTATACATTCTGGGCCAATACTTCCCCGTAAGGTACAGGGAACTGTCGGCCGGATTCCACGCAATACCGTTCAGCACATCCACTGCCGTAGTCCGGTATTTTGCATCCAGCAGTCCGCGGCAGTCTACCTTGCCGGTCACCTGCCCCGATGCCGGATCGATGATGTATATCTCGTCCAGACCATAGACATTTGCCCATATCTTTCCGCCGATATACTCAAGCTCATTGATGTACTGCACCTCGACACCCCCGTCCCGGACGGTCAGGGTCCTCTGCTCTATGAACGTGACAGGGTCGCGGAAAGACAGTCTGGAAGAGCCGTCGCTCATGATCAGGGACTTTCCGTCAGTGGTCAGACCCCAGCCCTGCCCCTGATAGGCCAGTTCGGCCAGTTTGGTGAATGAGGCGATATCGTACACCAGGCATTTACCCTCGTACCATGTAAGGATGTAGGCCCTCCCGTCGAAGACGCAAGAGCCCTCCCCGAATACTTCGGCCGCCAGCACCTCCTGCCTCATCACCTTCCCCGTGGCGGGATCCACCTCGCGGAACGAAGACTCCCCGTACTGGCCGGTACTCTCGTAGAGCCTCCCTTCGTGGAAGAACAGTCCCTGGGTATAGGCCGAGAGGTCATGACGTATCTCTTCCTTGGTGTCAATCACATAACTGACAGCATTACTCTGAGGGACTGCAGCAGAAGGATCGACTCTGGATGCAAATCCCGTAAAAACGGCGGCAGCCAGGATCGCGGCCGCAGGAACAAGGAACTTCCGGCCGTTCATCGTGAGGAACCTCCCTCATTATGAGAGTCATGGTATTCCATGGCCGCCTTGACGAAGGCCACGAATATAGGCTGGGGATTCTCGGGAGTACTCTTGTACTCGGGATGGAACTGCACTCCTATGAAGAATGGATGCGAGGGTATCTCGACTATCTCGGCCAGTCCGGTCTCGGGATTGTGGCCCGATATACGCATGCCGGCGGCATTGAGACGGTCCGTATATTCGCTGTTGAGCTCGTAGCGGTGGCGGTGACGCTCGCTGATCAGGGGCTTTCCGTAGATACGGTAAGCCAGGGAGTCCTCCTCCAGCTGGCACTTGTAGGCACCCAGACGCATGGTTCCGCCCTTGACGGTGGTGGTCTTCTGGTCCGCCATCAGGTCGATGACGGGGTTGGCGGTGTTGGCCTCCACCTCCGTAGTCATGGCATCGGCCAGATCCAGCACGTTGCGGGCATACTCCACCACTGCCATCTGCATACCGAGACAGATGCCGAAGAAAGGTACTTTCCTCTCACGGGCATAACGGACGGCCTTTATCTTGCCCTCCAGTCCCCTCTCGCCGAAACCGGGAGCGATGAGCACTCCGTCCATGCCGGCGAGCTTCTCCTCCACATTGTCCTCGGTGAGGTACTCGCTGTGGATCGGCACCACCTTCACCTTGCAGCGATTGGCGGCACCAGCATGGATAAATGACTCCAGGATCGACTTGTAGGCATCCTGCAGCTCGACATACTTACCGACCAGGGCTACGGTCACATGGGACTTCGGTGCACCCAGGCGGTCCAGGAAGCCTTTCCACGCCTCAAGATCCGGTTCGGCCGTAGTCAGACCGAACTTCTCCAGGACGATCTCATCGAGCTTCTCGTCCCTCATCATAAGGGGTACTCTATATATGGTATCTGCATCGATGGACTCGATGACGGCGTTGGGACGCACGTTGCAGAAAAGGGCCAGCTTCTTGCGCAGCTCCTGCGACAGCTTGTGCTCGGTACGGCAGATAAGTATGTCCGGCTGGACTCCGTCCTGCTGCAGCAGCTTGACTGAGTGCTGGGTAGGCTTGGACTTCAGCTCCTTGGCCGCGCTCAGATAAGGTACCAGAGTCAGATGGATCACCAGGCAGTCCTCATCCGGAAGTTCCCACTGCAGCTGCCTCATCGCCTCGATGAAGGGCAAGGACTCTATGTCTCCGACAGTACCGCCTATCTCGGTGACTATCACGTCATACTGTCCGCTCTTACCCAGCAGCAGCATACGGCGCTTGATCTCATCCGTGATATGGGGAATGATCTGGACAGTCTTGCCCAGATACGCGCCCTGACGCTCCTTGTCGATGACCGTGCGGTATATCTTGCCTGTAGTGACGTTATTCGCACGGGACGTATAGATATTGAGAAATCTCTCATAATGACCAAGGTCCAGGTCGGTCTCGGCCCCGTCCTCGGTGACAAAGCACTCTCCGTGCTCATAAGGGTTCAGCGTGCCGGGGTCTACGTTGAGATACGGGTCAAACTTCTGGATAGTGACCCGCAGTCCCCTGGACTGAAGCAGCTTGGCTAATGAAGAGGAAATGATGCCTTTTCCAAGTGAGGATACGACACCTCCCGTAACGAAAACATATTTTGCAGACATAGGATATTATTTACTTACGGGGGTACAAAGTTAATGCAAAAAAACTATCTTTGCAAGATATTTTTTCAACCTCATCACTGAATGAAAAGTCATACAGTAAGATACAGAATCCAGACCTGTGACGTGGACATCCGTAAGAGCTACAAGGCATTTTCTTTCATGACGCAGGCACAGGAAATAGCCAATTACCACGCCTCCAGCATCGGTTTCGGCTACTCCGACCTCATAAAGGACAATATCGTCTGGGTACTCTCCAGAATGAAGGTCGTCTGCCTCCGGTCTCCCAAGTGGGAGGACGAGGTGGAGCTGACCACCTGGCACAAGGGCCGCGAAGGCGTATTCTCCCTCAGGGACTTCGAGGTATCCGGCACAGATGGCGGCGGGCCGTTGATTCAGGCTACCAGTTCCTGGCTGCTCATCGACGTAAATACCAGGAGAATGCTGCGCCCAGACCACATTTTGGGTGAAAAGAGCCTCACCACAGCCCTCGACCGCAACGCCATAGCCGAGGCCTGCGGCAAGCTGACAACTCCCTCCGAAGGGATGGAGCTCGTCCGGACGCACGAGGTCCTGTACTCAGACATTGACTTCAATGCCCATACCAACAATGCAAAATACATTGAATGGGCTTTCGACACCATTCCCTCCGACGAGCTGCAGAAGAGAGGCGGCATTGACTCCTATCAGATCAACTTCAACCACGAAACCCGCCTGGGCGACCGGGTTGACCTCTACCGCGCCTCCACCGCTGCCGGAGAATTCTTCGTGGAGGGACGCTGCGGAGACAAGCCTGTATTCCAGACTGCCGTACGTCTTAAACCTTAATTGAACATTATCCAGAATTTTTAACCGTATTAAAACCTGCAACCGTGAATCTGAACGAACTGACAATATTCACCCCACACTTCTTCCACATCGTAGAGCGAGTGATGATCGTCCTGGCCGTAGTGGTCTTCGTGGCCCTGCAGTACTTCAAGGCAGGCTACGGATACCTCCGTTCCAAGGGCTGGGGACCGATGATAGACAACAAGCTGGGCTGGATTATCATGGAGATTCCCGTGCTGATAGCGTCTCTGCTGATCATCATACCCGCACACGGCTGGGAGAACATCACGGCCTTCATCCTAGTGTCCTTCCTGCTTGTGCACTACATACAGCGTTCCCTCATCTACCCCTTCCTGATGAGGGGCAAGAGCCGGATACCGGTCTCCGTCGTGCTCATGGGAGCCGTCTTCAACGTGGTGAACGCCTACCTGATCTGCGGCTGGCTCTTCGTCATTGCCCCCGAGGGACGCTACACCCCCGAGTGGCTTCTGTCACCGCAGTTCATCATCGGAGCCCTGATATTCATCTTCGGCATGGTGGTCAACCTGCATTCCGACTACATCATACGCCACCTGCGCAAGCCCGGTGACACCAGACACTACATTCCCCGGGGAGGCATGTTCCGCTACGTATCTTCGGCCAACTACTATGGTGAGATTACCGAGTGGTTCGGCTTCGCGATACTGACCTGGTCCCTGCCGGGAGCCATCTTCTGCATGTGGACTTTCGCCAACCTCGCTCCGAGGGCCAACTCCCTGTACGAAAAATACGCCAGGGAATTCGGTGAGGAATTCACCTCACTCAAACGCAAACGACTCATACCTTTTATATATTAGACATGGAATCACTGCTCTTCACTCCGGCCAAGATAGGCCCGATAGAAATCAAGAACCGCGTCATACGCGCCTCTGCATACGAAGGCATGTGCGACGGGCATGTCCCCACGCAACAGCTCAAGGACTACCATACGGCAGTGGCCCGCGGCGGAGTCGGGATGACCTCCGTAGCCTACGCCTCCATCAACAAGAGCGGCCTCTCGTTCCACCGCCAGCTCTGGATGCGTCCCGAGATCATTCCCGGCCTGAGAGACCTGACCGACTCAATACATGCGGCAGGAGCCAAGGCCTGCATACAGCTCGGACACTGCGGCAATATGTCCCACAGGATGTACTGCGGACAGAGACCCGTAGGAGCATCCAGCGGATTCAACCTGTACTCCCCTACCTTCGTACACGGCCTGCGCGAGGACGAGATACTGCAGATAGTCAAGGACTTCGGCAACGCAGTGCGCATCGCAAAAGACGGAGGATTCGATGCCGTCGAGATACATGCCGGCCACGGCTATCTCATCTCGCAGTTCCTCTCGCCCTACACCAACCACCGCCGCGACGGCTACGGCGGCCCGCTGGAGAACCGTATGAAATTCATGGACATGGTCATGGAGGAAGTGATGAAAGCGGCCGGAGACGATATAGCGGTGCTGGTCAAGACCAATACCCGCGACGGATTCAAGGGCGGTCTGGAAGTGGAGGACTGCATCAAGGTGGCCAGGCGCCTGGAGCAGGACGGAGCCCAGTGCCTCGTACTCAGCGGCGGATTCGTCAGCAAGGCCCCGATGTACGTCATGCGCGGAGCCATGCCCATCAGCGTACTGACAGGCTACATGCCCTGGAGGCTGTGGTGGCTCAAGCTGGGCGTCAACCTCTTCGGCAAGATGATGATAAAGGACGAGCCCTTCAAGGAGGCCTTCTTCTTCGATGACTCCATACAGTTCCGCAGGGAGCTGAAGCTGCCTCTGGCCTTCGTCGGAGGAGTCAACTCCATGGCTACCATCGACAGAGTCCTCAACGCCGGATTCGAGTTCGTGGAAATGGCCCGTCCGCTGGTATACGATACGGATTTCGTCAACAAACTCCGCGACGGAGTCTGCTCAGAGAGCGGCTGCCGCCACGCCAACTACTGCGTGGCCCGTATCTGGAACTACGACATGCAGTGCCACGAGAACTGCACCCTCTCCCCGCGCATGAAACGCGAGGTAGAGCGGAACATAAGAAAGTATTACGACAAGAAATAACGGATTCCAAACGAATCGTCAAACAAATAAGGCGGGGCGCTCTATCGCTGCCGGACCGTCACAGGTCCGGGGGAGGAAAGTCCGGGCAGGACAGAGCACCGCACTGTGGAAAGCACAGGTAGGCGAAAGCTTACGTCACGGGTAACAGAAAACAACCGCCCCTCCCTCGGGAGAGGTAAGGGTGAAAATGCAGGGTAAGAGCCTGCGTCCGTTCGATGGCGACATCATCGGAGTATCCGCCTGCGGCCTGCAAGGCCAAATATACCGGCAGTCAAGGGCTGCTCGTCCTTTGCCGGGGGGTAGGCTGCTCAGATAAATGATAGAGGCCGACGGAGTCCGCTCCGACGGTACAGAACCCGGCTTACAACCCCGCCTTTTTTTAATTTTTGTAACATTTTTTTAACAGGATATTTCAGATTCATTTCAGAATTATTCTCCATATTTGCGCCGCTGAAATTTATACTTTTGGAATATGAACAGACTTCGACTACTTGCAGCCACAGCAGCCATTGTCAGTGCAGTCCTGTGTGCCGGAGCCCAGGAGACCCCCAGGTATGATGTTTTCGAATCCACCATCCCCTCTGACTTCCAGCCGAGAGCAGACATAGAGTTCGAATTTCCCCTGGCAGACGATTTCTCCTTTATTCTCAATAATGAGCTCCGCTTCAGGGACAATGCCTCCCGGATAGACCGCAACTACCTGCTCGGCGCATTCTCATGGGAGACCTGCGACTATTTCTCCCTGGATGCCGGCTACATATTCCAGTCTATACTGAATATCGGAGACGTCGAATACCAAAGAGAGTGGCAGTACAGGCACAGAGTGTATCTGGACCTTAAAGCTCAGATAGGGCTGGATGACTGGAAACTGTCCCTCACCGAAAGGCCTCTGGTCAATCTCCGCCCGTGGGCAGATGACATCCACGACCCCAAGGCCGAATGGCTCATCCGCTCAAAACTCAAGGTCGACTACGATATCCCCAAGACAGAACTGACCCCGTACGCCTTCTTCGAACTGTCGAACACCCTCAACACGGTTGACTACGGCGGAGGCCCCTTCGTAGACCGCCTGCGTTTCTGCCTCGGAATAAAATGGGAGACATCCGACTTCAACAGCATAGAGCTGTACTACTACTTCGACATCCGCAACTCCCGCGACGTCAGCTACACCACCGGATCCTCAGGCATCTACGACATCTACCTCAACAAGGAGCGGCAGTACCTCCACATCCTCGGCATCTCCTTCAACTTCGGCTGGGACTAACCTACCATAACCGGTAAGACTACGGGGAGAGGGTGAGGCACTTCGAGGGAATTTTCAGGAAAATCATAGCTACTTGTAAAGCAGAAAAAAGTATTTTTGCAGTACGGAGACGGGGCGACTGTCTCCGAAATGAAATGCTTACGAATAACGAATATGATTAGACCTAGAAATCTGACACTTATCCTCTTAACGGCTGTAATCTGCAGCTCTGCCATGTATGCAGGCACAACAAACTCCGACACGGCACTTATCGACACGGCACTTGCAAGCGCCATCACATCGGACATTCCGGAGGAAGGCGTTCCGAAAGAGCTGGCACAATGGCGCAAGACCGCCTACAGCGATGTCAGATACAGACTGCACTTCGACATACCGGAGAAACGCTCGGAGAGAGTAGATGGACGGATTGCTGTCAGTCTGGGACTCAGGGAGCCGGAGGACATCGTGCTGGATTTCCGTGAACCGGCATCCAGCATACATTCGGTCAAGGTCAATGGGCATACAGTCCCGAGGGAACATCTGTCAGCGCAGGAAAATGTATCACACGGCAACGGATCTCCAGGAAGAAACATATCGCATGGTGAAGAGGCACGAGGGGAGAATGCCGGCATACAGCACTCCTGCATAATAGCCAATGAACACATAATCATTCCGGCTGCCATGACCCGGAGCGGAGAGAACACCGTGGAGATAGCCTTCACGGCCGGGGACCAGTCCCTCAACCGCAACGACAGCTTCCTGTACACGCTGCTTGTACCCGAGCGGGCCCGTACCCTCTTCCCCTGTTTCGACCAGCCGGACATGAAGGCCCTCTACACCCTTTCGCTGGAGGTGCCCGCCGACTGGAAAGCCGTGTCCAACACGTATATAGAAAAAGAGGAACTGATACACACCGGCGATGCGGCAGAGGAGCAAGCCTCCACGCGCAAGCTGATAACCTTCTCCCGGACCGAGCCACTGAGCACCTACCTCTTCTCCTTTGTGGCCGGAGAATTCTACCGAAAAGACTATGACGACGGCCGGCACCGTTTCAGCGCCTACTACCGGGAGACCGACACGGCCAAGACCGCCCAGCTCGACGACATCTTTGCAGAAGTAGCCGCCTCGCTCGAATGGCTCGAGGAGTACACCGGCGTACCCTACCCTTTCGCCAAATACGATTTCATCATCCTGCCCGGCTTCCAGTACGGCGGGATGGAACACACCGGAGCCACCCTGTACAACGACGGCCGTATGTTCCTGAGTCCCAACCCCACCCTCGGGGACAGACTCTCAAGGACAGAACTGATAGCCCATGAAACGGCCCACATGTGGTTCGGAGACCTGGTCACCATGAAATGGTTCGATGAGGTCTGGACCAAAGAAGTATTCGCAAACCATTTCGCGGCATGGATATCCGAGCCGCTGTATCCGGAAGTCAACCACCGTCTCAACCGCCTGCGCTCGTTCAACACATCGGCCCTGAGCGAAGACCGCACCGAGGGCACCGTCTCCATATCCCAGGAACTGCCCAACCTGCGCTACGCCGGGCTCGTCTACGGCCAGATCATCTACAACAAGGCCCCGGTAATGATGGAAAAACTCATAGAGATCATGGGCCGCGACGCCTTCCGCCAGGGTATACAGACCTACCTGAAACGGTATGCCTACAGCAACGCCACCTGGGATGACCTCGTAGGCATCCTCGACAGCCTCACCTCTGCCGACCTGCGCGGCTTCAGCCGGGCCTGGGTCTACGAAAAAGGCATGCCGGACCTCACATTCCGCATCACAGGCAAACACAGAGACAGCCTCACCGTCACCCAGAGCGACCCGCTCGGACGCGGCATACTCTGGCCACAGAGTTTCGGAGTGACAGTAAGCGACGGAACCGTGAACAGACAGGTGGAAATAAACATGAATGCAGACCGGATCACAGTTCCCGCCGGACTTACCGGAGCGCGTTACATCCTTCCCAACACCGACGGCCGGGGATACGGCCGTTTCATCCTGCCACGGGAATCCGCACGGTGGCTGCTCGGCCATTGGTCTGAAATACAGGACGGCACCGCCCGATTCGCCACTCTGATGAACCTCCAGGAAAACTACCTCGCCGGCCTGATATCCGCCCGGGACTGGAGCCGTTCCATCCTCACCGGCCTGGAGAAGGAGACCGACCAGCTCACCGCCTCCTCCCTTTCCGGTTTCCTCGGCCGGGCCATGGACGACCTCAACGGGACAGACCGCGAGGCCGTAGAGCTGCGGCTGTGGACTCTGGCCCACACCCATCCCGAGCAGCCCATCCGCACGATTCTCCTGCGTTCCTTGCCGTCCGGACTCACCACCACTGCCCTCTGCGACAGCCTGTACGCCATCTGGGAGACCCAAAGCGAGCCCCTGTACAGCGAGAACAACTACACTTCCCTCGCATGGGAACTCGCCATCCGTTTCCCGGACCGGGCCGGACATATACTCGCCACGCAACGGGCCCGCCTGACCGACCCCGACCGGCTCCGCCGCTTCGACTACATCTCCAGAGCGGTAAATCCTGACGAAGCTGCCCGCGACACCCTCTTCCAAAGCCTCATGCAGGCCGAAAATCGGCGCATAGAACCCTGGACATCCTCCGTTCTCAGCTACCTCAACCACCCCCTGCGCGAGTCCTCCTCCGTCAGATACATCCGTCCCGGCCTCGACATCCTCGAGGAAGTCCAACGCACCGGCGACATTTTCTTCCCGCGCAACTGGGCAGGAGCCCTGCTCGGCAGCCACCGCAGTCCGGAGGCATGGCAGGAAGTTCAGAAATTCCTCCAGGACAATCCGGACTACCCCGTCCTCCTGCGCAACAAGATACTCCAGGCCGCCTACTCCCTTTTCAGAGCCAACACCACCGTTGCGGTCAGCACGACTCCCGAAGACTCCCTCATCTACGCCCGGACCATGCAGAAACTCCTGCCCCTTGCCGGCCGTCCCTCCGGAGAGATAATGACAGCTGCCGCAGAAGCCCTTTGCGGTACACCATACAAAGGCGGTACACTCGAGAGCACCCCCGAACATCTCACGGTCAACCTGAGGGAGACCGACTGCATCCTCCTGGTGGAAGCCTGCACCGCAATGACCCTTCTGCTGAAGGACAATCCCGGGCTGAAGGACAATCCCGGAGACGGCATTCCTCCATTTGAAGACTTCTGCACCACGCTCCGCAGCCTACGCTACCGCAACGGCATCATCAGCGGCTATCCTTCGAGGCTGCATTACACCTCTGAATGGCTGCTGCAGGCCCGGGACAACGGCATTTTACGGGAGGTGAGTGAGGAGCTCGGCGGCATCCCGCTGGAGCAGGAATTCTCCTTCATGTCCTCCCACAGGGACAATTATCCCCAGCTTCGGGGAAATGCCGGGACCGCGGCAGCAGAGCAGATACGCAGGACCGAAGAACGGCTGGACACAGCTGCCGCCTACTATTACATTCCTGCTGAGAAAATACGGGAGGCAGAGGCCAATATCCAGGACGGAGACATCATCTGCATAGTCAGCAGTACACCCGGCCTGGACATCACCCACACCGGCATTGCCCGCCGCGCCGGGGACGGCAGCCTGCACTTCATCCACGCCTCCATGCGGGAAGGCAGGACAGTCATGGAAGCCCGCACCCTCAGGGAATACGTAAAAAAAGGCGGGATCCGTGTGGCCCGCCTTTTTTGAAATTTCTGGAACTGCCTCTATTTGCCGTAAGTATATTTCGCGATAACTGTTGATGGAAGAGACTCTTCTGAATCTGAAGAAGAATCCGATTGAGAGCCGGTCGCCTTGTGGATCTTCACCGTACCTTTCAAATTCAGATTTCCTCCAAGATGTCTCTCATATACGGCATTGCAGGCCGCTATCACATCACTGTCCCTGTTGCTGCCTATAACATAATTAACACCACCCAACAGCTCTTTTATAGCATCATTGTAATCTGTAAGACCTCTGTCATAATAATTTCCATCACTCGAAGAAACAGAGTTTACATTACCATCCGCATAGTAGCTGATGACTTCCTGAGTTTCCTCATTTCCCTCGCAGGAGGATACTGCCGCCAGCATGGAGCCGGCACATACCAGCATAATAAATGCTTTTAATACTTTCTTCATTTTTTATTTGTTAAAGTTCCTTCAAAATGGAGCGCAAAATTAAAAAAAA
>ULLI01026542.1_pt1 | contig 45976 bp, 36 predicted proteins | sample 1951351 | NCBI WGS metagenome assembly ULLI01 (sample SAMEA4835520, study PRJEB28245) | human gut metagenome | biome: gut microbiome; material: fecal sample | place: Denmark | collected 2008 | reverse complement strand
ATGAGGAATATGAAAAGGGATATTACAGAGACTGCTATGTGTTTGTTGATAGTGCATGATAAGTACTTTAGTAGTCTCGTATGTTTTTCCAAGTTTAAAAGACGTATTCTTAATCTGATATATGAAGCTTTTTTGTTACAAGAAGAGTCGTCTATGATATCCCTTATATGTTTTACATCTTGTTCAGTTATACTGTAATCAGGATACAACTCTTTAACTTTTCCAAGAATTTCCGAATCTGTGTAGTTGTGTTTCTGCAAGATGCGTATAATCAGCAATGTGGCATTATTTACTCTGTAATGACACCCATTATATTCTAGAATGTGCTTATCGCTTGTCTTTGCAGTGGAAAAGTCCATACGCATTTTATATAAGGAGGGGCTGCATACTGTAATACAGCCCCGGAGTTGAGAAGTTCCCGTTTGTCAGTTTTCGGGGTTTTGCTCAGGAGATGTCGGCTTTTCCGGATTTGTTGGCTGTGTGGTTTCAGTGTCATCGTCGCTACCGGCGCATTTGTGTGAGCAACTGCCGTCTGTGGCCATTTCAAAACGGTCTTCAAGCTCTTCAATTGAAATTCTGTTCTTGTCCATAAAAACGTGGATTAAATTAATGTATGCTCCTAATTGGCGTAGGAGATTCACCGTCTCTTATGTTAGGATATTATGTCGAGACTACATAATAGTTATTTAATAGTGAAAAAACCCTCGTATTCACTTCTCTGATTGACGATGACCAGCCTGAACAGCCCCTCTCCGATGCCTGAGAGATTATAGCTGTACTCCATTCCGTCTGCCGGAAATACTCCGGTATAGACAGTGGCTCCGAAGCAGTCCTCTATATAAAACGAACATATTCCGGACGCATCGAAGGAGATAGAGAGAATGTCTTTGTATATGGATGCTTCTGGTGTGATGTCAAGGCTGCGGGTTATTATTTCCACAGAGGTAAGGTCAATCTTCCGTGCAATATCGTCATCGCTGCGCAGGGTTGCGGGTAGGACGGACATCAGGATCAGTGTAATCAGTAATTTTCTCATTTCAGTTGTTTTGGGTGCGGACAAAAGTATTGCACCGGACTGTAAAATCCAAAAATAAAAATTCACACAAATAGAGAGATTTCGTAATGCAAAGAGCCTATAATCAGTGATTTCTGCAGAAAGGTCCTTCTCGTTGTGAGTCACACGGGCTGTTTTGCCCTCTCAGAGGGCATTGTGGACGGGGTCTGTGAAAAATTAAGTGTGCTCAGCGCGCTATGCCTGGTACGAGTTCAGGTACTCGTTGAGATATTTTGCGAGGCTTTTGCCGATACCCATCTTCTGTGCGAGGCGGGATTTTTTAGTGCTGAGGTTGGTCTCGGATATGCCGAGGACAGCGCATACGGCTCCGCTTGGGTATCCCAGGCATGTGAGCATGATAAGATGCCTGTCCTCTTCGCGGAGATCAGGGAACTCCCGGAACAGGACATCGAGGAAGCCCGGATATACGGAATTTAGTATAATCTCGGTATTGGCGTATGAGTTGGTGCTCAGGAGGAATTTCCTGACTACATCGGCGGACTTTGGCAGAAGGTGGTGCGGGTTGCTCTGATGGGCGTCATAGATGTCTGATATATCACGCATGGCCTTATAAGTCTGGCTGATGAATTTCATCAGTGCGGGATTGGCGGGCCTGAACTCTGCCAGTTTCTGCTCGAGGGATTTTCTTTTTGTCTCTTCCTGTATCTTTATCTGGTTGAGGCTGCTGATTTCCGTTTCTGCCCGTCTTATCTGTTCTGAAAGCTGCATGTCGAGCTTGTCGGCGAGGGCTTTCAGTCTGCCGGCCTCGGCTTTCTGCGCGGCAATTTTATTTTTTTGATTTCTGAGTGCTTTCCGGACGATGATGAAAGCCGCGATGGACGCAGCTGTTCCAAGGACGATGAGCAGGGCGAGAAGCAAAAGGCCTCTTTCGCGTTTATAAAGCTCTGATTCAAGCCGGAGGTTGTCAGCCTTGATTTCGGACTCCAAAAGCCGGGTTTCGTATCTATCTTTGAGGATGCTAACTGTTACTTCATATTCCTTGGCCTTGTTCTTCCAGAATGTTTCCATGTCGCCTTCCAGAGCGGCTATATCCGCGTATGTGGAGAACATCATCATGCTGTCAACCTGCCCGGAGATGGGGATAAGTCCGCAGACGTATCTTGCCGAGTCGGCATCTCCTGTGCTGATATATCCTTCTGCGACTTTGAACAGCAGGCTATTATAGAGTCGTTCCTCTGTTGGGTTCTGTGGCTTTCTGCCGTATTTTGAGAGGGCTTCCCTGGCTTTGTTTATAATGCCGGCTGCATTGTCTTCGGCTTGATGAATATAGCACAGCAGGTCCGATGCCGAGAGGGCGCAGAGGCGGTCGCCGTATTGCTCCGCCATGGAAAGAGCCTTCTCCAGATGCGGCAGGGCCTTTTCTACCGAGTCGACCATCAGCACTCTCGCGAGTGTGACGTGGGCATACATTGTGCGTATAGGCAGTTCCGTTTTTTCGAAACATTCCAATGCTCTCCGGTATCTGGCTATTGCGGCTGAGTTGTTGATGAAGCTCTGCTGGTATAAGGCTCCTATCTGGGTGCTCAGCAGTCCTAGCCGCTCCAGGTCTCCTCCGCGCACGACTATCGGCTCAGCCTCCTTGTAGGCCGCCATTGCGCCTTCCGGTTCACCCCGTTCGGAGAGCACCGCTCCCTGCATGGTCAGCGCCCGTGCCAGCCTGTCCTCCGGGCCGCGTCTGCGGTAGTACCTCACGGCCTCGGATATGGCCGTATCTTTCGCCACGGGCAGGTAGCATTTGTAGCGGGCTTCAGTTGTCAGCAGGGTGCAGAAGGCCCTGTCCCGGCTCCTCATTTTCCTGACTTCCGTGCTGTCAATGCCGCTCAGGGAGTCGAGTGCGGCCTGCGGCCGGGTCATCATCAGCGAGTCGGCTGCGGCCAGTGCGGTGCTGACCCGCCCGCCGCGGTCGGAGCAGGACGGGGCGGACAGCAGTATGATGGCTGCCAGCATGAGCGGGAGGTATGTGCTGAGGGCTTTCATTCGGTTTTCCACTCCCCGATGGTGCCCGTTTCGGAGGAGAAGCCGGCTCCGATGCGGAAGACGGTGCGCGGGTCGGAGGCGTACGGGCGGGCGTAGTCCTTGTCCTCGATCTGCGCCAGGGCCTCGTCTGCCGTGCCGTCCAGCTTGAACTCGAAGATGTAGACGTATTTCGGGGTCTCGACAATGCAGTCCACGCGGCCCTCGCTCTGGGGCTGCTCGATACAGGTGTGGTAGGCATTGACCATCTTGAATATCAGGTATAGCGTGTACTGGAAGTAGCGTTCTCTTTCCCTCTCATTCTCCTTGCGTCTGGCCGTGTAGGGAATGTCTGCGAGGAATGCCGTGAACAGCTGCCCCATGCGGTCGGGCTTCCCGTCCTCCATGGCATCCAGGAGGTCCTGAAGCCAGAAGTCGACCTTACCGTTCCTACTCTTGAAGTATTCAGACGCGGCCAGGGAGATGAAACCGTTCTGCACTTCCATGTTGGGATAGTCGAGCAGGAAGGTGTCGCGGCTCTGCCTGTAGTCCTTGATGGTAAGGTAACCGCTCTGGTAGATGATGGGCAGGGGCATGTCAGGAGTGGCCTTGTACTCTATGAACATGCGCGGGGGGTAGTATCTCCCGACAAGTTCGTTGAGATTCTCACTGGAGCGTGCCATCAGTCGCAAGAGGTATTCAGGGGAGCCGGTGGCGAACCAGTAACTGTCGATTCTCAGTTCATCGAAGGCGCGGAGCAGGCTGAAGGGGTTGTAGATGTCCTTCATGGCGATGCTGAAATGGTAGCCGTCGTACTGCGCCTTGAGACGCTGCAGAACCTCATCATGCGTGATGCCCAGTTTTTCGGCCATTGCATCTATGGGCTCGGCGAAGTACCTCTCCAGCTCGTCCTGGGTGATGCCGCACAGAGCCTCGTACTTCTCGCTCATGCTGATGTCATTGGCCTGGTTGAAGCCGCTGAACACGCTGACCTGGGCGAACTTCGTGACTCCCGTGAGCAGCACGAACTGCAGGTCGTTGTCGGCGGCCTTGAAGACGGAGTAGAATCCCCTGAGCACCTCCCTGTTCCAGTCCTCCAGCGGCCTGCGCTGACCGCCCACCTCGATCGTGTAGTCCGTGTCCATCACGTCCAGCAGAGGCTTGTCGTACTCGTCGATGAGCACTACGCACCGCCGGCCGGTGGCCTCGTGGGCCTTGCGCAGGACCTTCGCGAAGCGGCCGCCCACATCAGTGAAATCATCGCTGCGGCCGTATTTCCTTTCCCAGGAGCTTACCGTCTCCTCTATCACACTGTCCAGCGTCCCGGCCTTTGTGAAGTTGCAGCCGTTGAAGTCAATATGGAACACAGGATATTCCAGCCAGTCCTTCTCCAGAGCGTCGATGGCCAGCCCCTTGAACAACTCGCGCCGTCCTAAGAAGTAGTTCTCGATAGTGGACACGAGCAGGCTCTTCCCGAACCGCCTCGGACGGCTCAGAAAATAGATTGTCCCGTCATTTACCAGCCGGTAAACCAAGTCCGTCTTATCTACATAGACATAGTCCTCTTTACGTATTTTCTCGAAACTCTGAACTCCGATAGGATATTTCATCATGGCTGTGTCCTCCGTTTTTCTTACAAAGATAATCATTCTACGGGAAATTCAGAATAAAGCCGGAGCATCACAAACGGATGTCCCGGCTTTATAAAACTGCGGTATGGAGTGCCGTTTAGAACAGCGGTTCTCCGGTCATATCGGCGGGGGCGGGGATGCCCATGAGCTTGAGCATGGTGGGGGCGATATCCGCCAGACGTCCGTTGCGCAGGCTCTTGATGTCGTCGTCCACGGCTATGAAGGGCACTACGTTGAGGGAGTGGGCTGTATTGGGCGAGCCGTCCTCGTTGACAGCATGGTCGGCATTGCCGTGGTCGGCGGTGATGAATACCGAGTAGCCGTTGGCACGGGCGGCGTCCACTACCTTGGCGACGCATTCGTCCACCGTCTTGACTGCTTTGCAGATGGCCTCGTAGACTCCGGTATGGCCTACCATATCTCCGTTGGCGAAATTGAGGATGACCATGTCGTGTACGCCTTTGTTCAGTTCGGAGACGAGGGCCTCGGTCACTTCGGGTGCGGACATCTCCGGCTTCAGGTCGTAGGTAGCCACTTTGGGGGAGTTGATCAGTATCCTGGACTCACCCTCGAAAGGCTCCTCGCGTCCGCCGGAGAAGAAGAAGGTCACGTGGGCGTATTTCTCGGTCTCGGCGATGCGGAGCTGCCTGCGTCCGGCCTTGGAGACTACCTCGCCGATGGTGTCGGGCACGTTTTCCTTGTCGAAGAGGATGTGCAGTCCGGTGAACTTGTCATCGTAGGGAGTCAGGCAGCAGTAGTACAGGGGGATGGTCTTCATGCCCTGCTCCGGCATGTCCTGCTGGGTGAGTACTGCCGTAATCTCGCGGGCGCGGTCGTTACGGAAGTTGTAGAAGATGACGGCATCACCTTCGGAGATGAGTCCGAGAGGCTTGCCGGCTGCATCCGTTCCGCAGAGGGGCTTTATGAACTCGTCGGTCACGCCCTCGTCGTAGGATTTCTGCATGGCAGCCACGGGGTCGGTGAACTTCTCACCCTCTCCGTTGACCACTAAGTCGTAGGCCATCTTGACGCGGTCCCACCTCTTGTCGCGGTCCATGGCATAGTAGCGGCCTATGATGCTGGCGATGACGGGGCCCTGCGAAGGGTCGGGATATTTTGCGCGTAACTCTGCGCACTTGGCCTGCAGCTCCTCTATGAAGCCCTTGCCGCTGCGGGGGTCGCAGTCACGGCCGTCCATGAAGCAGTGTACATACACCTTAGGCAGTCCGTACTGAGCGGCCACCTCGAGGAACTCGTAGAGATGGGACAGGGAACTGTGTACTCCGCCGTGGGAGCACAGTCCGAAGAAGTGCAGGGCTTTTCCGCTTCCTGCCACATAATCGTATGCTGCCTTGATTTCCTTGTTCTCCAGTAGTTTGTGCTGGGCGCAGGCGCGGTTGATCTTTACCAGGTCCTGATATACGATGCGGCCTGCACCGATGTTGAGGTGTCCTACCTCCGAGTTGCCCATCTGGCCCTCCGGGAGACCTACGTCCTCGCCGCAGGCTTTCAGAAACGATACGGGGTATTTGGCCCTGAGCTTGTCGAGATTGGGGGTTCCCTGTGTGTAGATGGCGTTGGAGCGGTCATGCTTTCCCTCGCCCCAGCCGTCGAGGATCATAAGTAGTACTTTCTTGTCCATAATCCTAATTCCTTTTGCTATTCTTTTTCAGGGCGCAAAAGTAGGAAAAAATCGGATTTTATTGAATTTTCCTTAGTACCAACTTATAGTGATCCTCCGTCTTTTCCGGAATGACTTTTGAAATCAGCCACCCGTTGCGGCAGTCGGAGAGAATGCCCATGTTATCAGACGTGCTCTTGTAGATGGTGCGGGAGTTTCTGTCAGCAAGGAAATATACGGATTCCCCGTATTCCATAAGTTGGCCTATTACAAGGCTGTCAGTGAGAAGCAGAATCTGGCTGAGGTACACATGCCCTTTCATGATCTCAATATATCGCATGTCATCGTCTCCGAGGCCTGCTATGTCATCGTATGTAAGGGCGTCATGGCCGAGGTCGAGCCGGTAGTGGCGGGTGATGCTCCCGGAACCGGCGTCAATCAGGTACACGTCCGGGTCGATAGGGTGGTTGTGGAGGTATCCGTCCGATGTAGGGCAAAGGCTTCCGTCTCCGAAACTGTAGACCGGATGGGGAGCGTGGCTGTAACGGAGCAGTTCCCTGCGGCCTTCAATCCTGAACAGGGTATCAGTCAGGGCTATGTCCACTAATGAAGAATCCCAGTGGGAAATCTGTGCCAGCACTTCTCCGTTGTCGAGAAATTCCATGTTTTCCAAGTCATAGGGTGCCGGATATGTGTCCACATATTCCAGATTGCTGCTGTAGTGGAGCATGTTGTCCATGCCTGCGTCATTGATCCACAGGCTTCCGTCCGGTGCCACCGCGAAATCGGATATCACGAAATACTCTCCAGGTCCGCGTCCCTGCCTGCCGATTTTCTGCATCAGCCTTCCGTCGCTGTCGAAAGCGAGCATCTGCCATTTCCTCGGTCCTTGGTTGTCAAGCACGTATATGCGGTCTGCCGTGAATTTTACCCGTTCAGGGTATACCGGTACAGTCAGGTCTTCTCCTGCCGAAAGTTCTATTACTCTGATTTCCTGTGCCATGCTGTCCAGCATTCTGTCCGTCAGCATTCCCCCGTCCTCATACCCGGACAGGTCGACAATCTCAATTCCGTTGTCTTTCCCTCCGCATCCGCTGAGAAAAAGCATGCCTGCGGTGAGGAAGATGGCCGCGGCTGTCTTCAATAAACTGTATTGATGTCTCATAGGCGTTTGTATTTCTGTTCAAATATAGTAAATTTGTCGCTGATAACAGAATAGCGTATATGACAAGAAAGAAACGACCCTCTTCCCGGCCGCGCGGCAAAGGCGGGAAGAATCAGACGCCTGACCAGAAGGCAATGCAGAAAGAATTGAATCTCAAGAGAAAAGAACGCTCAGGCGGAAAGAAGAAATCAAAGGGCAAGAAAGAACATTTCAACAAGGAGGAACTGACCGGTACGGTGAGCATGACCCGGGAGGGCTATGGTTTCGTGGAAGTGCCGGACAGGGATACCGATATATTCGTGCCTCAGCACAAGATGAGGGGGGCGCTAAACGGAGATATTGTCAAGGTACTTACCACCAAGGCCAAGGGTGTCGGCAAGGACGGCAAGCCCAAGCGCATCGAGGGTGAGGTGATCACTGTCCTCGAGCGTTCCTCCAAGCCTCATATCGGGGTGTTGCAGATATCCCGCGGCGAGGCCTGGCTGATCATGGAGAGCCGCAACATGCCTTACGACATCAGCATACCGCTGAAAGAAATAGACAGGTGCTTCGGAGAAGACGGACAGCGGACCTGGAAGCCGGGCGATGTGTCCGGTCTGAAGGCAGCTGTCATAGTGACCGACTGGCCCCGCAAGGCTTCTGCTCCTACGGGCCGTATCGTGGATGTACTGGGTGAGCCCGGTGCCAATGACACCGAGATGCACGCCATTCTCGCCGAATACGGTCTGCCCTACCGTTTCGAGCCCGAGGTGGAGGCTGCCGCCGAGGCCGTGCCCGACAGGATAACTCCGAAGGATATATCCGAGCGCAGGGATTTCCGGAAGGTGACCACTTTCACCATCGACCCTGCCGATGCCAAGGACTTCGATGACGCTCTGTCGTACCGCGAACTCGGTGACGGAAACATTGAGGTGGGAGTGCATATCGCCGATGTAACACATTACGTTACTCCCGGCTCGGTTATCGACAAGTGCGCTTACGAGCGCGGAACGTCCGTCTACCTGGTGGACCGTACCGTGCCCATGCTTCCTGAGAAACTCTCGAACAATCTTTGCTCCCTCCGCCCCGGAGAGGAAAAGCTCTGCTTCTCAGCAGTATTTGACATAGCACCTACAGGAACGGTCAAGAAGACCTGGCTGGGCCGCACCGTCATCAAGTCCGACTACCGTTTCAACTACGACGAGGCCCAGGCCATCATAGAGACAGGACAGGGCCCTCTCGCCAAGGAGATACAGACCCTGCACAAGATTGCCTCTGTCCTCAGGAAGAAACGTTTCACGGCTGGAGCCATTGCCTTCGAGCGTCCCGAGATGAAAGTCGAGGTGGATGAGGCCGGCAAGCCGGTAAGGGTCTATGAGAAGATATCGAAGGAGGCCAACTGGCTCATCGAGGAGTTCATGCTGCTGGCCAACCGTGCCGTAGCCGAGTATGTGGGCAAGGTGCCTAAGACGAAGAAGGCCAAGACCTTCGTCTACCGTGTCCACGAGGATCCCAATGAGGAGAAGCTCGGGGTGCTCCGCAAGTTCGTCCGTCTCTTCGGCTACGACTTCCCAGCTGAGCCGGGAGCGAAGGAGGAGGGGCAGAAAGAGGAACCCAAGCAATTCCCCGAAGGCGTGAAGGTCAAGGAGATAAAGGGCAAGAATGTCGCCCAGCGCATCAACAATCTCCTGGGCACCGTCAAGGGCCGTCCCGAGGAGGAGGCCGTGGTGATGATGGCCCTGCGCTCCATGGCCCGTGCCCATTACACAACCGACAATGTAGGCCATTACGGACTGGCATTCAAATACTACACCCACTTTACCTCACCTATCAGAAGATATCCCGACATGATGGTGCACCGTCTGCTGGCCATGTATCTGGCAGGGGTGGAGTCCCAGAACAAGGAATACTACGAGACCTGCTGCCAGTACGCATCCCAGCGTGAGCAGATAGCCACCGAGGCCGAGCGTTCCAGCATCAAGTACAAGCTCTGCGAGTACATGCAGGACAAGGTCGGCCAGATATTCCCCGGTACCGTTTCAGGCTTGACAGAGTGGGGTCTGTACGTGGAGACCGAGCCGGACAAGGTGGAGGGCATGGTGCCTGTCAGGGACATTCCCGGAGACTTCTACCAGTTCGACGAGGAGACCTACTCCATCGTCGGCCGTTCCCGCGGACGCCGTTTCACCATGGGTGACAAGGTCTGGATCCGGGTGGTCCGTGCCTCATTGGAGCAGAAGATCATCGATTATGAATTAGTTGAAATGGAAGATGAAAAATAAGACCGGCGGCATCGTCCTCGCTGCAGTCTCTTCACTGACATTCGGCTTCGTTCCCTTTTTTTCCGTCACCCTCATGGACGCGGGCTTCTCGCCTTTCGAGGTGCTCGCCTACCGCTGGGGTGTGGCTACTCTCATCCTGCTGGCCGTGGGCATACTCATGCACAAGTCCTTCCGCATACCGAAAGGTGCCTGGCTGCCGCTGCTTGCCGTCAGTTTTTTCTGTGCTCTTACAGCCATCAGCCTGCTGATAGCCTACAGGAACATAGCCAGCGGGGTTGCCTCGACGATACATTTCATGTATCCGCTCTTCGTGGCAGTCGTCATGATGACGGTCTTCCGCGAGCCCCGCTCATGGATCAAGATCGGTGCCGTTGTCCTCTCCCTGGTAGGGGCAGGTTGTCTGGCCGGAGGCGACATACGGCTTGAAGGGGGCAATGTCACCGCCGGTGTTCTGTGGGCCGCTATCTCGGTCATTGCCTACGGTACCTACATCATCGGTGTGCGCAAGACCCGCGTCCAGGAGATGTCCACCATTCCCCTGACTGTCTACGTCATGGGTTTCGGTGCCGTGAGTTTCACCGTCCTCGGCATGATATTCGGCGGAGTCCGCCTGGTGCCCCTCTCCGACGGCTTCCTCTGGGCCAATATCCTCGGTATCGCCCTGCTCGGCACCGCAGTCTCCAACATTACCCTCGTGGCAGCCATCAAGCGTATCGGTCCGACCCTCAGCGCCATCCTCGGAGCCCTCGAGCCCCTCACCGCAGTAGTCATCGGCGTCCTGGCCCTCTCCGAGGCATTTACCCTCCGCACAGCCGCCGGCATCATCCTGATCATCATAGCCGTCACCGCCGTAGTCCTCTCCGAAGGCCGGCACAAGGGCAGGCAGTGACGATTGTTAAATGATTTTATTTTTGCTATTTTTGCGTACAGGAAAAAGAAAAGAGAAGAAGGATATGTCTGGAGTAGAAAAAGTAAAATCATCACTTTTAAACGATGTTCGTGAAATCATCAGTGCTGCCAGAACTCAGGCGGTGCGCAGTGTGGATTCCTGTCGGGTACAGATGTACTGGCATATAGGCCGGCGCATTTTTGAAGAGGAACAGTTGGGGAAAGACCGTGCCGATTACGGTACGTATCTTATAAAGAATCTTGCCAAGCAGCTGGAACCGGAGTATGGCAGTGGCTTTTCATACCGTCAGTTGGCCTTTTGTCGTCAGTTCTATCGGCTTTATCCAATTGTGAACGCACTGCGTTCACAATTGAACTGGACACAGTATCGCATGCTGATTCAGATAGAAGATCCGGACAAACGCCTGTATTATGAACTGGAATCCGTCAACAATAACTGGACGGCAAGAGAAACTGAGCGGCAAATCAATTCACAGCTTTACGAACGTCTGCTGCTGAGTAATGACAAGGAGGCCGTGCTTGCAGTTGCCCGTAAAGAACGTATCCCCCAATCGCCTTTGGAGATAATTAAAGACCCGATGTATCTGGAGTTTTTGGGATTGGAACGGGAGGCTGCATATTACGAGAAAGATTTTGAGTCGGCCATTATAACTCATCTGCAGCATTTCTTGCTGGAATTGGGACAAGGCTTCACTTTCGTTGCAAGACAGAAACGAATCCTGTTGGAGGACGATGAGTTTTTTGCCGACTTGGTGTTTTATAACCGCCTGTTGAGATGTTTTGTGGTAATAGAACTGAAAACGGGAAAACTGACTCATCAGGATTTGGGCCAGTTGCAGATGTATGTCAATTATTATGACCGGGTGGAGAAGACTGCGGAAGAAAATCCTACCATCGGTATTCTGCTCTGCACTGACAAAAATGATACGGTTGTCCGTATGGCGCTTCCAGAGGATAACAGGACCATCCTGGCGAGCGAATACAAGCTTTACCTGCCCACACAGACACAGCTGATTGACGAAGTGAACAGTGTATTGAAATCTTATAATGCTGAAAATAGATAATACAATGGAAATAGTTTTTGCAACGGGCAACCGCCACAAGGTGGAGGAGGCCGCACAGATTTTAGGTCCGGAGTTCCGTCTGATGACTCCGGCGGAATTGGGTATAACGGAGGATATTCCGGAGACATCGGATACGTTGGAGGGCAATGCGCTCCAGAAAGCGGAATATGTCTTCAGACGCACGGGAATGCCCTGCTTCTCGGATGATACGGGACTGTTCGTGGACGCTCTAGGCGGGGCTCCCGGGGTGCTCTCGGCCCGCTATGCCGGTCCGGGGAAGAAGGCTGAGGACAATGTCCGCAAGCTCCTCTCCGAATTGAAGGACGTACCTGCAGAGCAGGACGGCCGCAGGTTGCGTACAGCCCGTTTCCGCTGCGTGGTGGCCTATGTCAGCGGCAGCGGGGAGAAGGTGTTCGAGGGTAGGGTGGAAGGGGAGATAGCCGCAGCCCCATCCGGGAAGGACGGCTTCGGCTATGACCCGGTATTTCTTCCGGAAAAATACGGCCTGGAGAAGACTTTTGCCGAGCTTACGCATGAGCAGAAGAACGCGATATCCCACCGGGGCGAGGCCATGAGGAAGTTCGCGGAGTGGATGCGGACGCAGGTAAACCGATGATGATAGTCCTTCATACCACGCGCTACGGCGACACCTCCCTGATAGTCCACGGCTATACCCGGGAGGAAGGCCGTATAAGCCTGATGCTGCGCGGGGCTTTCCGCACTTCAGGGAAACGGCGGCCCTCCCATCCCGGGGCTGTCCTGCTGCATCCGCTCAGTATTGTCAATTACGTAGCTTCCCGGAGCCCGAAAGCCGGAATGGCCTACCTGAGGGAATTCTCCCCTAAGTACCGCCTGCACTCGATAAGGGAGGATATCGGTAAGATTTCCATAGCCATGTTCATCAGCGAGCTGCTATTCCGCACTCTCCTGCATTCCGAGCGGGACGAGGACCTGTACGATTTTCTGGAGGATGCCGTGCTGAGGCTGGAGGCGCTGGAGGGCAATGCCGCGAATTTCCACCTGTGGTTTCTGGACCGGTACGCTGCTTATCTGGGATTTCCCTTTGAGCGTGGTTTCAATCTGGATTACAATCCGTTCACACCGCAGCAGACAGGACGCCTGCAGACTCTGCACGAGGCGGCGTTCGAGGAGGCCATGACGCTGCCGATGACCGGAGCTGAGCGCAAGGATCTTGTCGAGGCCGTCCTGCGCTGGCTGGAGTACCACACCGGCTCCCGTATCGACCTGCGTTCGGTCGCCGTCCTGCATCAGATATCAAAAATCCGTTGACTTTTCAGGAAATCTCGTTAACTTCGCCTGCGTTTTAAAAGCACGGTAAGTCATGTCACTAATCAACAAAACAGTGATGGCGGCGCTGAGTCCGCTGCTCAGAAGTTTCGACCGGGGTTGTGAGCATCCCGGGGCGGTGCAGGAGAATGTCTTCAGGGAGTTGCTGTCCGCAGGGTGCGAGACGGCTTTCGGCAAGGAGCACGGTTTCGGCCGGATCAAGGATTACGCGGACTACAGGCGTCTGGTGCCTGTCCGGGAATACAACGGCTTCGCCCCCTACATCGAGCGCCTGCGACGGGGAGAGAACTACGTGTTGTGGAACCAGAAGGTCAAGTGGTTCGCCAAGTCCAGCGGCACCAGCTCCGACAAGAGCAAGTACATCCCGGTGACTCCGGCCAATCTGTCAGGCTGTCACTACCGCGGCTTCAAGACCATGCTCGCAGCCTATATCCGGCGCTATCCCGATTCGCGGCTCTTCAACGGCAAGGCTCTCACCCTCGGCGGCAGTGTCAAGGTGGACGAGCTCTCGGACGGCGGGGCCAGGAACGGGGACCTCTCGGCCATCCTGTTGAGCAACAGTCCGTCGGTGGCCGAGATTGTCCGTACTCCGTCGCGGGACGTAGCCATGTTGCCGGATTTCAAGCAGAAGATAGAGGGAATCTGCCGGGTGTGCTCGAAACAGAACGTGACCAATTTCTCCGGCGTACCGTCCTGGAACCTGATTATGATAGAACGGCTGCTGGAGTATAATCATGCTCAGTATCTGACGGATATATGGCCTAACCTCGAGCTTTTCATGCATGGGGGCATCAGTTTCGAACCTTACCGGGAGCAGTACCGCCGCCTCATCCCTTCGGACCGGATGCATTATCTGGAGAACTACAATGCCTCGGAAGGCTATTTCGCCCTGCAGGACGATCCGTCGCAGAAAGGCATGGCGCTGACCCTGGACAACGGGGTGTTCTTCGAGTTCATTCCGATGAAATCGCTGGAGAAGGTGCTGGCAGGGGAGTCGGAGGAGGTCTATACTGTGGATGAGGTGCGCACAGGAGTGACGTATGCCATGGTGATAACTACCGACAGCGGTCTTTGGCGGTATCTGATAGGGGACTGTGTGGAGTTTACCTCACTCTGTCCTCACCGGATTATCATTACCGGACGCACTCAGCTTTACATCAATGCATTCGGAGAGGAACTCATGATTCATAATGCCGAGGAGGCTCTTTCGGAAGCCTGCCGGGTCTGCGGGGTGGAGGTGACCGACTATACGGTGGCTCCGGTATTCATGGACGGGGCTCATGCCAAGGGGGCGCATCAGTGGGTGGTGGAGTTCTCGGCAGGAAGTCAGGAGGCAGTGCGGGATCCTCGGAAGCTGGAACAGTTCAGGGATGAGCTGGACGCCGCTTTGTGCCGCCGCAACTCGGATTATGAGGCCAAGCGCAGCGGGGATGTGACGATGACGGTTCTGGAACTTACTCCCGTTCCGCAGGGGACATTTTACAGATGGATGGAGGGACGCGGCAAGACCGGAGGGCAGAACAAGGTGCCGCGCCTGAGCAATGACCGCCGATTCGTCGATGGAATTCTCGGAATGGTATAAAGCAACACCCGGAATGCATGTAATCCCCAAACCTTGCACTCCGGGTGTCAGAAGCTTTTCATCGTAATTTTTTTTAACTGAAACAAATTTAGAGAACAGATGTGTTTCCACCAAAAAAATAATCTTAGTTTGGTGGATTGGATAAATCATTGGTAATAAGTGAAGTATGCTGATTTGCTAAGATTTTTCCATGTGGAAAAATATGGCAATTATATCTGTAATTGCCTTAAAATCATAAAAATAATTATTGTTAGTCGAGGAAAGGCCTGTTAAGATGCATTATAGTTTTGCAGGGCTTTCTGTACAAAGTCGGAGAGACTCCCGGTCTCGCCTATCTTGCGGGCAATTCTGGTCTTTTCCACGTAGAGGGAACTCTCTGTTATCCTGCGTAGTGCGCAGATAGTTCCTGTCGAGAAGCCGCAGGCAGTGAGGGCTATGATATAGATATCCTTTTCCTTGAGGGAAGGATAGGAGGTCTCCAGGCCGGATAGAAATCCAGGGTAGGTGGCATCGACTATTCTACGGACTTTTACCATTGTTCCTTCTTCATTGAAATGATGCCTGAGTATAGTTTTGACTTGCTCTGTTATTGCCTTGGTCCTTCCATACTTGTAGTAAGCCTCGATCAATTCGTCGGTTACTTTCAGCATTTCCTCGGAGATGACGGTGCTCTCTTTGCCGGCTATAGTTTGAGTATTGCTTTTGGATGAATCCTTTTCTTCATTGAGAACCCGTATGATATCCGTACATTTCTCAATCTCACGTTTAAGACGAATATTGCGGATGTATATTAATGAGAAGATTATGGATATCGTGCAAAGTAAGCCAAGCAGTATGATATACAGGGACAGGTAGCGCGCCTGCATCGATGAATACCGTTCCCTTATCCTGCCGGTCTCGAAACGTTTCTCCACTCCTCTGAGATGAAGTTTGTAGCCCTCTGCCAGAGTACTGTCAGTGAGCCTGTCCATATTGAGGTGGTGGAACAGGGCCGAATCCAGGTCTCCCTCACTGAGGGCTATCTCATATCGGAGCATGTGATAGGAGCTCCCTTCAAGTGTGTTTCCCGGGATATGTGGAAGTATGGCTCTCGCCGAGTCCGGGTATCCGCATCTGGCGTAGGCGATGCAGGCTGACATGAGGACGTTGGCTCCCGACTTGCATACGGTCTTATCCGGGTTCTGCTCCATTTTCCTGATGAGGGGGCCTGCTGTCCGTATAATCTCTCCGTACTGTCTTGTGATGAGCAGGTAGGATGTCTCCAGCTCGCGGGCTACCTTTAACATAGTGCTGTCTTTCAACTTGCGGGCGAGAGCAGTTCCTGCCAGGATGTTGGAGTATGCTTCTTCCGGGGAGACAGGCAGCAGTGCTCTGGCAAGTGAGAACCGTCCCTTCATGATCAGGTCGCGGCGGTCCGATTGCAGGAAGCAATCCAGGGCCTTGCGGTACCTGTCCACGGTTATGGAGTCATTGACGAATGTCTGCTGGTACAATTCGGCTATGCGGGTATGGAGCAGGCCGGATGCGACCGGGTCCGTACCTCTGCTGTTGATGATGTGCTCGGCTTCCTTGTAGTCCTCGAGAGCCGATACGGGATTTCCCCGTTCGAATTCTACCGCCCCTCTCATGCAGAGGGCCGAGGCATAGCGGGAAGCCGGACCTTTTCTTTTGTAGTAGTCTGTCACCATGCCGATAGTTGTGTCGCTGCCTATCGGGAGATAGCATTTGTATTTTGCCTGTGTGCGCAGCAGGAAGTACTTGGTTCTCTCCTTTTTTCTGAGCGTGGGTATTATCGTGCTGTCGATGGACATCAGACTGTACAGGGCTGCATAGGGGTCGGTGTCCATGAGGGAATCTGCGGCTGAAAGTAGAGTTCTGGCCTCTCTTGAGCCCGGGGCGCAGGAGAGGACGAGCAGGCATGCGGTCAGGACTGCCGCGGATATTCTGGATATTCGGCCCATTCAGACGTGTGTGCGTGTAACTTTCGCTGACAAATTTACAAAAAGAATGGATAATTAGTTATTTTTGCGTCCGTTGTTTAAACAAAATTGTAACATGAACAAACAGGAAGTCCCTGTGCTGCTCCTTACCGGATATCTGGGCAGCGGGAAGACAACACTGGTGAACCGCATCCTCTCCAATGAGAGGGGCATCCGGTTCGCCGTCATCGTGAACGATATCGGAGAAGTGAATATAGATGCGGACCTGATTCAGCGCGGCGGCGTGGTCGGTACTCAGGATGACAGTCTGGTTGCCCTGCAGAACGGCTGTATCTGCTGTACCCTCAAGACTGACCTGATGAACCAGATTACGGAGCTGATACAGATGCGGCGTTTCGATTACATAGTCATAGAGGCCAGCGGTATCTGTGAACCTGAGCCTATCGCGAGGACTATATGCACCATGCCGAGGATGGATCCGAGGCTTGAGGCAGCAGGCATAGTGCCCAGGCTGGACTGTGTGGTGACGGTGGTCGACGCCCTCAGACTACAGGACGAGTTTGCCTGCGGGGACAGCCTCATGCAGGAGAACCTGGACGAGGATGATATCGAGAATCTGATTCTTCAGCAGATAGAGTTCTGCAACATCGTTCTGCTCAACAAGGCCTCGGAGGTCACTCCGGACGAGAGGGCCCGTATCAGCCATATCATCGCCACTGTCCAGCCTTCGGCCCGTATCATCGAGTGCGACTACGGGGAGATAGACCTGAGCCTGATACTCAATACCCGGATGTTCGATTTCAACCGTGTGGCCGCCTCGGCCGGCTGGGTGCAGGGAATAGAGGCCGTGCCTACCGAAGATGAGGAGGCTGAGGCCCGCGGACACGGGCATCATCACGGGCATGAGCATGAAGGGCACGACGGGCACGGCGACGGACATCATCACCATCAGCATGGACATGACCATCATGACCATGACGAGGGTGAGGCCGAGGAGTACGGTATCGGCACATTTGTCTACTACCGCCGTCCTGCATTTGATATCAATAAGTTCGACAACTTTGTCATCAGGCATTGGCCGCGGGAGGTAATCCGCGCCAAGGGTATCTGCTATTTTACCCAGGACCCGGATATGTCCTATATGTTCGAGCAGGCCGGAAGGCAGAAGCAGCTCAAGGAGGCCGGCCAGTGGTACGCCACAGCTCCGGAAGACGAACTGGAGCAGCTCAAGGCCCAGGATCCTGGTTTCGCCCGTGACTGGGACGAATATTATGGAGACCGTATGCAGAAGATAGTTTTCATAGGCCAGCACATGGACGTGGAACAGATCAAGCGGGACCTGGATTTCTGTCTGGACACCACTGCGGAGATTTCCGGCATATAATTTGTTTTGTCTCCAGATTCAGTAAAATACAAATCAATGAAGATAGAAATCAATACATTCAGGAAGACGGCAGTGACATTGGCGGCAGCGGTTGCGGCTACCTTTTCGCTCTCAGCCCAGTCGGAGGATTTCAACACCGGCAAGTATTTGGAGATACAGTCAATGGTCCTGAGGACCCTGCAGGCGCAGTATGTGGATTCCGTGCAGTTGGACGACCTGCTGCACAAGGGTATAGATGCGATGCTGGCGACCCTCGATCCTTATACGGTATTTATTCCCGAGGAGAACGAGGAGGATCTGGATATCATGACTACTGCCAGTTATGGCGGAGTAGGGGCTCTGATACAGAAAATCCCCGACGGACACATCATCATCGCAGAACCTTATGAGAATTCCGCCGCGCTCAAGGCGGGTCTGCATCCCGGAGACACTGTAGCGGCCATCGAGGGAGTCAATACCAAGGACCTTACAGCCGAGCAGTGCAGTGAGAGGATGCGTGGCCGTCCCGGCACCATTCTCAATATGACCGTGGTGCGCGGACGCGGAGGGGATACTGTCCAGGTGGCTCTGACCAGGGAACGGATTCATATTCCCGATGTTGTGTACTATGGATTTCTGAATGACTCTACCGGATACATCCAGATAGGCGGCTTTACGGTGGACGGTTCGCGCGATGTGCGCAGGGTTTTCGAGAACCTGAAGGCCGACGGCAGGATGAAGCGTCTGGTAATCGACCTGCGCGGTAACGGCGGAGGACTGATGAACGAGGCGGTGGGCATAGTGTCATTGTTCGTACCCCAGGGTACTCCGGTAGTGTCGGCCAAGGGCAAGCATCCGGCCGCCGATTTCCAGTACAGGACTGAGACAGCACCCGTGGATACCCTCATGCCGCTGATGGTCATGGTCAACTCAGGCTCGGCATCGTCTTCTGAAATCGTGGCGGGAGCCCTGCAGGACATGGACCGCGCTACTATCGCCGGTGTCCGGACCTATGGAAAGGGCCTGGTGCAGACTATCCGTCCGGTGGGCTACAGCACTTCGCTTAAACTGACTACTGCCAAATACTACACTCCCAGCGGCCGATGCGTTCAGGCGATAGACTACAGCCACCGCAATGAGGACGGCAGCGTGGGTTATGTGCCGGATTCTCTGAAAAAGGCATTCAAGACCCGTCTGGGACGTACAGTCTATGACGGCGGCGGTATCACTCCGGATATCGAGGTGGAGTCCAAATATTACAGTCGTCCTGTCATATCGTTGATTTACAGCAATGTCATCAGCGATTTTGCCATAAAGTACTACAACACGCATGACAGCATAGCTCCCGCAGGGGAGTTCCTTCTGACAGATGATGAGTATGCCGATTTCGTGAAGTTCGCGGCGCAGAAGGAGTTCGATGCCAGGACAGAAGCTCAGATAGAGATGGAAAGGGTTCTGGAGGCCGCTGAGCGTGAGGGGCTCGACAGCACTCTTGATGGTCTGAAGGAGGAAATGGACGGGCTGCTTGACCGCATCTCGCTGACAAAAGAGGAATTTTTAGAGGCCAATAAATCCACAGTCAAGGCTCTTCTGGAGGATGAGATAGCCCTGAAGTTCTATCTCCGGGCCGGTGGTGTCGAGTCTGCCATCCGTCAGGACAGCCAGCTTCAGGAGGCGCTGGAGCTGTGGGACGGGACTATTCCTGCCGTTGAGGAGCAGGAGTCCGGGGCTCAGGAGTAATTCTGGAGAATACCTGTCTGCGTGCCGTGACCGTCATGTAGACGTCGCGGGCGATGAGGTGGGCGAAGTAGGCCATGTACAGGGCCTGAATGCCCATCAGGCCGCGGAAGGCGAAATAGCAGACGTAGAAGGAGGCACATGCCCAGATCATGCCGTTGCGGATGGCCTTGGCGGCGGTGGCTCCGATGAAGATGCCGTCCCACATAAAGGCCAGGCAACTGAAGGATGGCATGATTATAAGCCAGATCATATAAGGTTTCGAGGCAGCTGTCACGGCTGCCTCTGTCGTCATGAGACTTACCATCCACTGACCTCCTATGCCGTATGCAACGGTTGAGACGACGGCCAGGCCGGCGGTCCAGGTGAAGAGCAGGCGGACAGCCTTGTTCAGGGACGGTCTGTCCTGTGCTCCTATGTATCGTCCGGTGAGGGCCTCTCCGGCATATGCGAATCCGTCCAGAATGTAGGAGTAGAGCATCAGCAGCTTCATGATGATGGTGCTTACGGCCAGCTGCACGTCTCCGTAGTGGGCGGCCAGGGAGGTGAACCCGCAGTAGATGAGCATGAAGCACAGTGAGCGTAGGAAGAGGTTGGCGTTGAGGACGTAGAACGACTTCATGTAGCGGAACTTCACGTGCTGCCGGATATTGACGTGCCGCAGCAGTCTGCCGTAGTGCGTAAGCATCAGGACGGAGGCCAGGATAAGACCTGTGTACTGGGCGATGACAGTGCCGAGGGCCACGCCGGCGAAGCCGAGAGGGGTGTGCAGGCCGAGGAATATGCTCATGCCGAGATTGACCACATTGACCGTGATGTCCACCGCCATCGGGAAGACGGTGTTCTGCATGCCGATGAACCATCCTTTGAACACCATCAGCGAGAGGGTCGCCGGAGCGTCCCAGATGCGGATGAAGAAGTATTTCCTGGCGAGTTCCTGTACTTCCGCGGAGCAGTCTATGAAGAGGAAGGCCGCCTCGACGAAGAGCCATTGGATCAGTATCAGGAATGAGGCCGAGAGCAGGGCGGTCGCTTCTCCCTGGACGAAGTAGCGCATTGCTCCCGGAAGGTCCTTGCGGCCGTATGCCTGTGCGGTGAGCCCTCCTGTGCCGACACGTAGGAATCCGAAATTCCAGTAGAGCAGGTCGAAGAGCATGGAACCGACGGCTATTGCCCCGATGGCTGCCACATTGCCCAGACGGCCTGAGACGCCGATGTCCACCATTCCTACCAGGGGAACGGTGATATTGGCCAGGATACTGGGTACCGCGAGGTGCAGGATCCTGCTGTTCATGGATCTGGACGTGCTTTTCTCCGTATGTCTTTTCATGATGTCGTACTATCTGTATTTTCCCTCCTCCTCGAGCATTCCGAGGTAGGACATGTAGCGCTCCGGGGAGATGGTTCCGTTTTCTACCGCCTCGAGGACTGCGCATCCCGGCTCGTGGGTGTGGGTGCAGGGCTTGTAGCGGCAGTTGTCGGCGACGCGGAGCATTTCCGGGAAATAGGTGGAAATTTCTTCCGGCCCGATGTCCACCAGACCGAAACCCCTGATGCCTGGAGTGTCGATGATGAAGCCGCCTCCGCTGGTGGGGTATATCTCGTAGAATGTGGTGGTGTGGCGGCCTTGGCGGTATTTGTCCGAGATTTCGGATGTCTTCGGGTCGAGGGCGGGGTCAATGGCCTTGATCAGTGAGGATTTGCCCACTCCGGAGACTCCGCTGAAGAGGGTGATGCCTCCACGGTTGCACTCGTCCCTGAGCGTGTCGATGCCTTCGCCGGTGAGGACGGATATGTCCATTATCGGGTAACCGGCGTCGGAGTAGATGCTGTGGAACAGTCCGCTTCTGGCCGTGAGCTCTTCATTGCCCCGGTACAGGTCTGTCTTGTTGAGGAGTATCGTGACGGGGACCTTGTAGGCCTCGCAGGTGACCAGAAACCGGTCGATGAATGGCCACTTGGTCTCCGGGCAGTCCAGGGTGACTATGAGGTAGGCGGTGTCTATGTTGGAGGCGAGGATGTGGCACTGGCGGGAGAGGTTGGTGGACTTGCGGATGATGTAGTTCTTCCGCGGGAGGACTTTGGTGATGGTGGCCTCGTCCGACGGCTCTCCCTGTGCGTCCGTCGGGACGGAATACTCCACGCGGTCGCCCACCGCCACTGGATTGGTGGCCGTAGAGCCGCTCAGACGCAGCTTGCCTCTGACCACTGCGTTCAGCGGTTTCCACTGCGGCAGCTCCGACAGCAGGTAGTGGCTGCCGGTGTTCTTGACTACTGTCGCGGTTCCGGTATATATTCTGTTCTCGCCCATGTGCTTTGTTTTGCGCCGCGAAGATACAAATTATTTGGCTGTGTAGCTTTCAGGCAGTTATGTACACTCTGAAAAGTACGCGCCTACGGCGCTATCCCTCCCACCGTGAGTATCATCTCGTTACTTCGTAACGCGGTGATACTCATGGCGGGCCCCTCCCGCTAACAGGCCGCGGGTGGCATGCTTTTCAGAGTGTACATAACTGCCTGCGACACGAATTGTACAGGTTATGCCTGCAGCCCGATAAAAAAATCCTTGGTGCGATATTGGGGAGATTGTCGTATCTTTGCGCGAAAGGAAAATCCATAGTACCATGTACAGTTTAGCTGAAATCGACAAGATCGTCTCCAACGGGATATGCACCCTCGACCTGAAGGGTGAGCCCGCTGAGCTTTACACACCTATAGAATATATGATGTCCATCGGGGGCAAGCGGATCCGTCCGCGTCTGGCCCTGCTGGCGTGCTCGCTGTTTTCCGACAAGATCGAGCCGCAACAGGTGTATCCGGCTCTTGGTCTGGAGGTATTCCATACCTTTACCCTGATTCATGACGATATCATGGACCGGGCCGATATCCGCCGCGGGCAGCCGACGGTGTACCGCAAGTGGAACGAGAACATCGCGATTCTCTCGGGGGACGTGATGTCGATACAGGCCTACGAATATGTGTGCAAGGCTCCTGCCGACAAGCTGCAGGCAGTGCTTGCCGTGTTCAGTGACACTGCCCGGAAGGTCTGCGAGGGACAGCAGTACGACATGAATTACGAGACTATGCCTGTAGTGACGATGGACGACTACATCATGATGATAGGACTGAAGACCTCGGCACTGATAGCCGGATCGGCCAAGTTGGGCGCAGTCCTGGGAGGTGCTGACGCGAAATCCGCAGAGGCTCTGTACAAGTACGGCTATGACCTCGGTCTGGCTTTCCAGATTACAGACGACTATCTGGATACTTTCGGCGACCCGGCCGTGTTCGGGAAGCATATCGGCGGCGACATCATGAACAACAAGAAGACCTGGCTTTACGTCGAGGCTGCCCGTCTGGCCGCCGGAGGAGAACACAGGTCGCGTTTCGAGGAGATTTTCCGTCTCGGGGAAGACCGTGCCGCAGAGAAGATAGCTGCCGCCCAGCAGCTGTTCACGGAACTGGGAGTCAAGGAAAATGCAGAAAAAGCCATCGAGCAGTACTTTCACCAGGCAATGGCCAGAGTGGACGGCCTGTCACTTGGAGCGCAGAAACTCTCCCTGCTCGAAGAGTTCGCCACCCAGATAACATATCGCCGCAAATGAGCAAAGGACACAGGCTTGAGATAATGGCCCCGGCCGGATGTTTCGAGGCCCTTACCGCGGCAGTGCAGGCCGGAGCCGATTCGGTGTATTTCGGGGTGGAGGACCTGAACATGCGCTCGCACAGCGCGAACAATTTCACTCTGAGCGACCTCCCTGAGATTGTGCGGTACTGCTCCGAGAATGGTGTCAAGACCTATCTGGCCCTGAACATTATCCTTTACGATGAGGATGTGCCCAAGGCGTACAGCACTCTTGATGCGGCCAAGGCTGCCGGAGTGACGGCCGTCATAGCCTCCGACATCACTACCATAGAATATGCCCGCTCCATTGGTCTTGAGGTGCATATCTCCACCCAGCTCAACATCTCCAACACCGAGGCACTGCGGTTCTACTCGCGGTATGCCGATGTGGTGGTCCTGGCCAGGGAGCTGAATCTGGACCAGGTACGGGCAATCAGCGACAGGATTGCGTCGGAGCATATCACAGGCCCGTCAGGCCGTCCCGTGCAGATAGAGATGTTCTGCCACGGGGCCCTGTGCATGGCTGTCTCGGGCAAATGCTATCTGAGCCTGCACGAGAACGGCAAGTCGGCCAACCGCGGCTCCTGCCTCCAGCTGTGCCGCAGGGGATACAGGGTTACTGACCTGGAGACCGGTTACGAACTGGAGATAGACAACAAGTATATCATGTCTCCCAAGGACTTGTGCACCATAGAGTTTCTGGACAAGATGGCTGCGGCCGGCGTCTCGGTGTTCAAGATTGAGGGCCGTGCCCGTCCGGCGGAGTATGTGCAGAAGGTGGTCAGTGCGTACCGCGCCGCCGCCGATGCCGTGGAGAACGGTACGTTCACTCCGGAGTTCGGGGCTTCGTTCCGGGACCAGCTCTCGCAGGTGTTCAACCGGGGCTTCTGGGACGGCTACTACCAGGGCGCCCGTCTGGGAGAATGGAGCAGCGTCTACGGCAGCAGCGCGACCATGAAGAAGGTCTATGCCGGCAAGGTCAACAACTATTTCTCCAATCTCGGAGTGGCCGAGATCCTGGTCGAGGCCGCCCCGCTGAAAGTCGGTCAGCACATCCTCATCATCGGCCCCACCACCGGAGTAGTCGAGATGGACATCCCCGAGATCCGCGTAGACCTCGTCCCTTCGGACACCGCTCCCCAGGGCGTCGCCTGCTCCATCCCCGTACCCTCCCGCGTCCGCCGCGCCGACAAGCTCTACATCTTCGAGCGGAAGTGATGTGGATTACTGAATGTCGGCAGACAAAAAGTAATCGACAGCAGTCAGCAGGTCGTTGAGATTATTTTTGACGATGTCGAAAACTATATCTCCGTCTATATCAAAGTATCCGTGAGCTATGTGATTCCGTATGCCTATTACATCGATCCATGGAATTTCCGGACGTTCGCACAGCAATTTGGAATGTGTAAGCTTGTCGACCTGCTTAATGCCTTCGCCGATAGCTTCGATGAGCATGCAGCTGGCCGCAAGATTTTTCATTCCATCCGGTGATGAATAGTAATCTTCAGGAGAACTGACATCCTTGTTCCATTCAAGTAATTGATGGATTGCGTCTTTGATTTGCAGGAAGATACTGCGTACGCGGTTATTTGAATATGTAGATTCCGTCATTTTCGATTTCTTTAAGTAAGAAAGGGTTTATATGCCTGTGTATCCGGACTATGTCCACGGAGCATTGAAGGAGATTTTCCAGAAACCGTTTTAAAGCGGCTACCAGATAGGCTTTAGGAGCCATATCGACGCATACATCGATGTCGCTGTCCTCGCCGTGCTCGTCACGGGACACAGAACCGAACAGTCTCATGGATTTTACCCCGAAGTCTGATTTCAGCTCATCGGTGTGTGTGGTTAAAAGCGATATGTACTCTTCTTTTGTTTTCATACTTAAACAGATTCGTTTACAAAGTTAAACTTTTCAATAGAAAATGCCATGAAAAACTATACTTTTCAATAGGCGGACGGGGGAAATAGTATTACATTTGCAGACATAAATCCGAAAAATATGTCATTCGCCCACCTGCACGTACACACTCAGTATTCGATACTTGACGGTCAGTCCAAGATAGGAGACCTGATAGATACTGCTGTGGCTAACGGCCAGCCGGCCCTGGCGATAACCGATCACGGGAACATGTTCGGCGTGAAGGAGTTCCTCGATACGGTGGCTAAGAAGAATGCCCCGCTGAAGCCTATCGTGGGCTGTGAGTTCTATGTTGCGGGAGGCAGCCGCCATGAGCGCAAGGGCCGGGAGGACCAGAGTTCCTACCACCTGATCATGCTGGCCAAGAACATGCAGGGCTATCACAATCTCATAAAGCTCTCCTCGAAGGCCTATATCGAGGGTTTCTACTACAAGCCGCGTATCGACCACGAGCTGATAGAGCAGTACCACGAGGGTATCGTCTGCTGCTCGGCCTGTCTCGGAGGCGAGGTGCCTCAGGCCATCATGGAGGGCGACACGGCCAAGGCGGAGGAGGTGGCGGCCTGGTACAGGTCCATCTTCGGGGAGGACTATTATTTAGAGGTGCAGCGGCACGAGACCGATGTGCCGGGGGCCGAGAAGAGCACTTTCGCCCATCAGCAGCAGGTCAACGAGGTTATTTTCCGGATAGCGGAGAAACTGGGTATCAAGGTGGTGGCCACCAACGACGTGCATTTCGTCCGTAAGGAGGACGGCCCGGCCCACGACCGCCTGATCTGCATCAGCACCAATTCCGATTTCGACGACCCCAAGCGCCTGCGCTACACCCAGCAGGAATACCTGAAATCCACCGAGGAGATGTCGGCCATCTTCGCCGACCATCCGGAGGTGATATCCAACACGCTGGAGATCGTGGACAAGGTGGAGGTCATCAACCTGAACCACGACCCTATCCTGCCGGTATTCCCTCTGCCGGAGGGCTTTACCGATTCCAACGACTACCTGCACCACCTCACCTACGAGGGTGCCCACATCCGCTACGGGGAGGACATCCCCGAGGCCACGAGGGAGCGTATCGACTTCGAGCTGGCGACCATAAAGAAGATGGGGTTTCCGGACTACTTCCTCATCGTGCAGGACTTCATCAAGGCGGCCCGCAACATGGGCGTATGGGTGGGCCCCGGACGAGGCTCGGCAGCCGGTTCGGTGGTGGCCTATTGTCTTACGATTACCAACATCGACCCCATAAAGTACGACCTTCTGTTCGAGCGTTTCCTCAATCCTGACCGAATCTCGATGCCGGATATCGACATCGACTTCGACGACGAGGGCCGCTACCGGGTGTTCAAGTACGTGGAGGACAAGTACGGCAAGGATCATGTCTCCCACGTGATTACCTTCGGCACGATGGCTACCAAGAGCGTCATCCGCGATGTGGGACGTATCCAGAAGCTTTCCCTGGATACCACCGATAGGCTGGCCAAGCTGGTGCCGCGTAAGATTACAGTGCAGAAGGAGAAAGAGATAGACGATCCCGACCATCCCGGACAGAAGAAGAAGGTGACTGAGGCCAAGGATGTGGATCCCACCATTAAGCTCTGTCTGGACAAGGTGCCGGAGTTCAAGGAGGCCTTCAACAGCGGTGACCAGCTGGTGCACGATACTCTCCTGTACGCCGAGCGTCTGGAGGGGACGGTGCGCAATACCGGTGTGCATGCCTGCGCCACCATCATCGGCCGCGACGACCTGACCAACTTCATCCCTCTGAGCACGGCCAAGGACAAGGAGACCGGCAAGGACATCCTCGTCTCGCAGTTCGAGGGCAGCCTGATCGAGTCGGCCGGTATGCTCAAGATGGACTTCTTAGGACTGAAGACCCTGACCATACTGAAAGATACTGTGGAGAATATCCGCCAGTCGAGAGGGGAGGAGCTGGACATCAATTCTATACCTATCGATGATGCGGAGACTTACGCCCTTTTCTCCCGGGGAGATACCGTGGGCGTGTTCCAGTTCGAGTCCGAGGGTATGCAGAAGTGGCTTATCGAGCTGCAGCCTTCCCGCTTCGAGGACCTCATAGCCATGAACGCCCTCTACCGTCCCGGCCCTATGGACTATATTCCCGACTTCGTCAACCGCAAGCACGGCCGTAGCAAGATAGAGTACGACCTGCCGGACATGGAGGAGTACCTTCACGACACCTATGGAGTGACGGTCTATCAGGAGCAGGTCATGCTGCTGTCGCAGAAGCTGGCCGGATTTACCAAAGGTAAGGCCGACAAGCTGCGTAAGGCGATGGGTAAGAAGCAGATAAAAGTGATGGCCGAGCTAAAGGACGAGTTCTTTGCCGGCGGTCTGGAGCACGGGCATCCCGAGGCCATCCTCAACAAGATATGGAACGACTGGGAGGCATTCGCTTCCTACGCCTTCAACAAGTCCCACGCCACCTGCTACGCCTGGGTCGGCTACCAGACCGGTTATCTCAAGGCCCACTACCGGGCCGAGTATATGGCCGCAGTACTGAGCAACAACCTCAACAACATCGACGAGATTACCAAGTTCATGGACGACTGCCGGAGGGGCGGCATGAAGATTCTCGGTCCGGATGTCAACGAGAGCTATACCAAGTTCACCGTCAACAAGGACGGCAACATCCGCTTCGGCATGGCCGGTATCAAGGGTATCGGCATAGGCGCGGTGAACAGCATAATCGAGGAGCGGCGCAACAACGGTCCTTTCAACGACATTTTCAACTTCATGGAGCGCGTCCCTTCCACATCGGTCAATAAGAAAGGCATAGAGGCCCTGGCATACTCCGGAGCATTCGACTCCTTCCCTGAGATCAACCGCGGCTCCTTTGCGATGGACGCCGGCAAGGGGGAGACCTGCCTGGACCTGCTGATACGCTACGGCTCATTGTACCAGAAGACAGCCGAGTCCATGAAGAACAGCCTCTTCGGAGGCGGGGACGAGATTGAGACGGTCCGTCCTCCGCTGCCGGTGCTGCCGGAGCTGGACCAGATAGAGATGCTCAAGAAGGAGAAGGAACTGGTGGGAATGTACATCTCGGCCCATCCCCTCGATAGATTCCGCTTTGAGATAGAGCATTTTACCACGATGGACCTTCCTTCCTGGAATGATTACGTGGACAAGGTGAGTGCGAGCCGCAACCGTGAGGATTTCGATAAGGACCAATGGATTGCGGGGCTGGTCAGCAGTGTGGAGGTCAAGCCCAAGGCCAACGGCAGCGGGGTGTTCTGCCGTCTGACGATAGAGGACTTCAAGGGCAGTACGACATTCGCCCTCTTCGACAAGGACTACGAGGCGGTCAGCGGCTATCTCCGCCCGCTCGCGTTCCTGCTGATGCGGGTATACGTGGCCCCGAGGTTCAGGAATGTCGGTGACAAGGACAATAAAGTACTGGAAATCAACGGAGGAAGGACTAAGGTCCGTGCCGTCTCGCTTCTGGCCAATGTCCGGGAGTCGATGGTGCGGGACCTGATTATCGACCTGCCGCTCAACAGGATTGACCCTGCCCTGAGGAAATCCCTGAAAAAGACAATAAGTCACAATAAGGGCAAGGCTCATCTGACGCTGAATGTATATGACAATGACAGCAGGGTCAATGCGGAGTTTGTCTCCCGTAAGTATAGCATAATAGCTTCGGACGAGCTGCTTGACTGGCTCGACGCCAGCGGTCTTAATTACCGTATCAACAAGTAAGTAAATCTTTTATGACAAAAGACGTAAAATATCTGGAACTGCTCTCAAAGAGTTTTCCTACTATCCAGTCGGCTGTTACTGAGATAATCAATCTCGAGGCGATTCTCAATCTGCCCAAAGGCACGGAACATTTTATGACCGACCTGCACGGCGAGTATGACTCAGTCCAGCATGTCCTGCGCAATGCTTCCGGGGCTATCAAGCGCAAGGTGGACGAACTTTTCGGTTTCCAGCTGAAGGAGGATGAGAAGAAAGAACTCTGCACCCTTATATATTATCCCGAACGCAAGCTGAAACTGGTGAAGGCCCGGGAGAAGGACATGTCGGAGTGGTACAGGGTCACCATTGTAAACCTCGTCCGGGTGCTGGTGGCCTCGGCCTCGAAATATACCCGCTCGAAGGTGAGGAAAGCCCTGCCTCCGGAATTTTCCTACATTATAGAGGAACTGATACACGAGTCCCTGACGGACAACAACAAGCATGAGTATATCTACGCTATCCTCAATACCATCATCGCCACCGGTTCTGCCGACAACTTCATCTGCGCCATGGCATACGTTATCCAGCGGCTGACAGTGGACTCGCTGCATATTATCGGTGACATCTATGACCGCGGTCCAGGGGCGCACAAGATTATGGACCTGCTCTGCGAGTACCATAATGTGGATTTCCAGTGGGGCAACCACGACCTGCTCTGGATGGGAGCCGCCGCCGGCAGTGCCGCCTGTATGGCCAATGTCCTTCGAATCAGCCTCCGCTATGCCAACCTGGAGACCCTCGAGGACGGCTACGGCATCAACCTTCTGCCCCTGGCTACATTCGCCATGGATACCTACGGGGACGATCCATGCCTGTCTTTCCAGCCCAAGCTGGATTCCGGGGCGACTTTCGATGACAAGACAGTACGGCTTATAGCCCAGATGCACAAGGCGATATCCATCATCCAGTTCAAGCTGGAGGGAGATATAATCCGCAGACGCAAGGAGTTCGGGATGGCGGACCGCAACCTGCTGGACAAGATAGATTTTACAGCAGGAACCGTTCGTATCGGGGACAAGGACTATGCGATGAAGGACATGAATTTCCCTACCGTCGACCCTGCACATCCCTACAGGCTGACGGCCGAGGAGAAAGGGGTGGTGGCCAAGCTGCTGGGTAGCTTTACCAACAACGCTTTACTGGACAGGCATATCCGCTGTCTGTACTCCAAAGGTTCCCTCTATCTGGTGCGCAACTCCAACCTTCTTTTCCACGGAGCCATGCCGCTCAACGAGGACGGCTCCTTCCACGAGATCAACATCCTCGGTAAGCTGTACAAGGGCAAGGCCCTCTTCGATATGGTGGACAAGGTGGTGCGTGCCGCTTATTACGAGGACAAGGACGAGAAATACCGCACTTATGCGCGGGACTTCATGTGGTTCCTCTGGTGCGGACCCTATGCCCCCCCTTTCGACAAGAACCGGATGACCACCTTCGAGCGGTATTTTATCGCCGAGAAGGAGACGCACAAGGAAAAGCACGGCTGGTACCTGCAGTACCGGGACGACCGGGAGATATGCGGGAAGATTCTGGAAGAATTCGGTCTTACCGGTGAGCATGCCCACATCATCAACGGGCATGTGCCGGTCAAGGCGTCCAAGGGAGAGTCCCCGATCAAGGCCGGAGGCCGGCTGCTGGTCATCGACGGCGGCTACTCCAAGGCGTATCAGTCGACCACGGGCATTGCCGGCTATACCCTGATTTTCAATTCACATGGTCTGACATTGGCCCAGCACGAGCCCTTCAAGTCCATTGACCGTGCCGTGCGCGACGGGGTGGACATCAAGTCCATGACCACAGTCGTGGACTACCTGGGCAATAGAATGAAAGTCGGTGATACAGATGTAGGTAAGGTGCTCAAGGAACAGATAAGGGACCTGACGGCCCTGCTCGAGGCCTACCGCGAGGGAGTCGTTTTTGAGAAAAATATTCCTGCCAATCGCAAATAAAGTGCTACATTTGCGCTCCATTTTGTTTGAGAATTAGACATGAACTGGTTGGATTCCCTTCTGTTCTCAGATAGCGTGGCACATGCGATTCTGATAATAGCCATTGTAATTGCGCTCGGGATCATGCTCGGCAAGATCAAGGTCTTCGGCATATCCCTCGGAGTGACGTGGATACTGTTCGTCGGTATCATCCTCTCCCATTTCGGCTTTACCATCAATCCGGCCGTCCGCAGCTTTGTCAGTGACTTCGGCCTTATACTTTTCGTGTTTTCCCTCGGCCTTCAGGTAGGACCGGGATTCTTCGCCTCATTCAAGGAGGGAGGACTGAGACTCAATATGCTGGCTGTGCTGATAGTCGTGCTGGGTGTGGGCATTACCATCGCGATACATTTCATTACCGGAACGCCCATGTCCACAATGGTGGGCGTGATGTCCGGTGCGGTGACCAATACCCCCGGCCTGGGTGCAGCGCAGCAGACCGTGACCGACATGACCGGATCGCTCGACCAGACCATTGCCATGGGTTATGCGGTGGCCTATCCGCTCGGAGTTGTGGGAGTGATTCTCACCCTGCTCGGAGTGCGTGCGTTCTTCCGCATCAATATAAACAATGAGAAAGAGAAGGTGCACAATCAGGAGACCAATCCCGACAGCGCCTGCAAGATAGCTGTGGAGGTCAGGAACGAGGCCATCTGCGGCAGGACCATCCGAGAGGTGGATGAACTCCTGGCGAGACATTTTGTGGTCTCGCGCCAGTACCATCCTGACGGTCGCATGGAGATTCCTACATCTGACTCGGTCATCGGGCTTGGGGACAAACTTCTGGTGATAACCTCTGCGGCCAACACGGAAGTGGTCGGAGCATTCATCGGGAAGCGTCTTGAGATGGATCAGAAGACATGGGAAAAACTGGATACCAATCTTGTTTCCCGCCGCCTTGTGGTGACTAACAGTTCTGTTAACGGCAAGAGCCTCGGGGAGTTGAATATCAGGGCACAGTTCGGTCTGAATATTACCCGTGTCAACCGCGCCGGCATAGACCTGACGGCATCGCCCGGCCTGCATCTGCAGCTCGGGGACCGTATCATGGTCGTGGGAGCCCAGAGCGCCATCGACAAGGTGGCCCGTCTCGTGGGCAATCAGGCCAAGAAACTCCGTGAGCCAAAACTTCTCCCTATATTCATCGGAATATTTTTCGGTATCATAGTAGGCTCCATACCCATAATGTTGCCAGGATTGGGACAGCCGCTCAAACTCGGTTTGGCAGGCGGATCTTTAGTGGTGGCGATTCTCATAGCACGTTTCGGCCCGAATTTCGGTATGGTCACTTATACGACTGCCAGTTCCAACATGATGCTGCGTGAGGTCGGAATAGCACTCTTCCTTGCGGCTGTGGGACTCGGAGCAGGTCAGGGCTTTGTGGATGCAGTTCTCGGAGGAGGCTATATGTGGATTCTCTATGGATTCCTGATAACGGTTATCCCTTTGATCATTGTATGTGTATTGGCCCGGACAGTGTTCAAGTTCGACTATTTCTCCATTTCCGGACTGGTGTGCGGTTCACATACCAATCCCACTGCTCTGGCGTTCATGAACACCACGTTCGATGAGTCGAGAATAGCTGTAGCTTATGCTACTGTCTATCCTCTGGCGATGTTCCTGCGTGTGATAGTGGCGCAACTGATGGTTTTGTAAAATATTAAATTGTACAGATATGTCTCTCAAATGCGGTATAGTAGGACTCCCCAACGTGGGCAAGTCGACACTTTTCAACTGTATAAGCTCCGGTAAGGCCCAGGCTGCGAATTTCCCTTTCTGCACCATTGAGCCAAATATCGGCTCCACAACTGTTCCCGATCCCAGGCTTCAGGTACTGGAGTCGCTGGTACATCCCAAGCGGGTCGTCCCTGCCACGGTCGAGATAGTTGATATCGCCGGCCTCGTCAAGGGGGCTAGCAAGGGTGAGGGCCTAGGCAACCAGTTTCTGGCCAATATCCGCGAGACTGATGCTATCCTGCACGTACTCCGCTGTTTCGATGACCCCAATGTCACCCATGTAGATGGCAGTGTGGACCCGGTGAGGGACAAGGAGATCATCGACCTTGAGCTGCAGCTCAAGGACCTCGAGACCGTCGAGAGCCGCCTGGGCAAGTTCCAGAAACAGGCCACGGGAGGGGACAAGCATGCCAAGAAGGCCTGCGAGGTGCTCGTGCGCTACCGCGAGGCCCTGCTGGCCGGCCGCTCCGCCCGTACCGTGGTGCTGGAGAATCCGGAGGAGGAGAAGATAGCCCATGAGTTCTTCCTGCTCACCGCCAAACCCGTGCTCTACGTCTGCAATGTGGACGAGGCCTCGGCTGCCGGCGGCAATGCCTATGTGGACCGCGTCCGTGAGGCCGTCGCCGGAGAGAACGCCGGAGTGCTGGTCATCGCCGCCAAGATCGAGTCCGAGATAGCCGAGCTCGAGAGTTACGACGAGCGCCAGATGTTCCTCGAGGAGCTGGGCCTGGAGCACTCGGGCATCGAGCGCCTGGTCCGCGCCGCCTACGACCTGCTTGGCCTGCGCACCTACTTCACCGCCGGCGAGCCCGAAGTCCGCGCCTGGACCATCAACAAGGGCGACAAGGCTCCCCGCGCCGCCGGAGTCATCCACACCGACTTCGAGAAAGGCTTCATCCGCGCCGAAGTCATCAAGTACGACGATTTCGTCAAGTACGGCTCCGAAGCCGAATGCCGCGCCGCCGGCAAGCTCGCCGTCCAAGGCAAGGACTACGTCGTCGAGGACGGAGACATCATGCACTTCCTCTTCAACGTGTAGCCACTTCAGCCCCTTCCCACTCCTTCCGAAGAAGTAGTCGAAATCCCTGTCCCACCTTCCGAAGGTGCGCGCATTTCCCGCGTTTCCGTCTCACCTTCCGAAGGTGCGCAATCGCCTTGGGCCCTCTGTAGCGCCTGTACCCGCGTTTCCGTCTCCATCCGCCTCTTCCCACCTTCCGAAGGTGTGCAGATTTCCCGCATTTTCGCCTCACCTTCCGAAGGTGCGCAAATCCCGAATCGCCTCCAGACGTTCTGTCGTAGCCTTTGTGCCGTTTATGACATTCTCCCCATCAGAAGGTGCCGGGCGAAACGGTATATTGCCACCACCTTCTCATTTTCGTTATGTGCCAATCTGCATCAGAGGTGGCTCTCGGCGGTCCTGCCATGGTTCCCTGCCGAGAAGGTGACGGTGAAAAGCCACATCCGTCGGCACCTTTTCTGCAGCATCGGAGACAGAGCGCATATACAGGCCTTTTCACAGGGGAAAGTGAACCGCTTCCACGGTGAATCCGGCCACTTTCTCACTTTTCACCCCTTCCGAAGGAGTTATCGGGTCATGAAGGGCCGTTTTCCCGAGATTTTAGTAGGAAGATGACCCGATTCCGGCCAGCGGTGTTATTCCTTCCGCAGCGCATCGACCGGGCTGGTGTCGGCGGCCCGGATGCTCTGCCACAGGACGGTGAGGGTGGAGACGGTCAGGGTGAGGACGCAGGCGATGGCGAAGATCCACCAGTACAGGTCGATGTGGTAGAGGTAGTCTTGGAGCCAGGCGTGCATCAGCAGCCAGGATACGGGTATGGCAATGAGGAAGGCCAGGGCCACTAACTTGACGTAGTGCATGATCAGTTCGTTCAGGATGCGCTGTCTCTCTCCGCCGAAGATCTTCTTGACGGCCACGTTCCTGCGCTCCTGCAGCATGTAGTAGGTGCTCATGGCCAGCAGGCCCAGGGAGGAGAGCAGTACGGCTATCACCGTGAATATCAGCACGACTTTGAGTGTCTGCTTCTGGTCGCTGAAATACTCCTCTATCTCATCCCCGATGTATTTGGCCTCGAACTGACGGTCCGGGCGTATCTCATGGAACGCTGCTGCTATCTGCCCGTATGCCTCGCGCGGGTCTCCGTTTATCTTTACCAGGACAGTCCACGGGAACTTGTCTCTGGGGTAGGTGTGGTAATTGAAGATCATGGCTGAGGACTGAGCGTAGAGCAGGGGGCGGATCTTGAAGTCATAGTAAACACCGCCGATAGGGAACTTGTCGCTGTTTTCAAAGACCACTTCCGGGGCGGACTCGTCCAGCCCGAGCTCGCGGAAGGCGTACTCGTTGAGCCACCAGGAGGCCTCGGCGGTGTGGTTGTCCTGCTTTTCCCTGATGCCCAATATCTCGAAATATGCGTCATCCCCCTTGAACTGCTGGAAGGAAACCAGTCCTCCGTTGTAGTTCATGGTGCTGTTGTTGGTGCCGTACAGGGGCGTGCCCTCGCCCAGCCCTACAGCGTCCACGCAGCTGAGCTCCAGTAGTTTGTCCCTGAATACGAATGGTCCTGAGGACTCGTCGAAGAGGTCTGTGCTGACATTCAGGATATTCTCCGTATTGTAGCCGAGAGGGGCATGGATCATCGCCCTTATCTGCAGGGCCATGGTCAGCACTGCCACCAGCATCACGGCTGTGACCGTGTTCTGCAGCACTATCATCACCTTGCTGTAGACCGAGCGGGTCTTGGTCCGGAAGGTGCCGCGAACTACGTCGATGGGCTTGGAGGCGGATATGAGTGTGGCCGGAACGATGCCGGATACCACGCTGAGCAGGATGGTCAGAAGCACCACTGCGCCCGCGCTTGCCGCCGATATTTCCTCGAATATCGAGAAATCATAGCCCAAGAGCCTGGATGCCGCCGGAGAGAGGGCCTCCGCCAGAAGGACTGCCAGCACCATTGCCGTGACGCACAAGATGCCGGTCTCCCCGAGCATCCGCCCGATGACCTGCCCGCGGGAGTCGCCGAGCAACCGCCGCGTAGCCATTTCCTTGGCCCTGAAACCCGCCTGGGCCGTCGTCAGATTGATGTAGTTGAGCACCGCGAAGAGCAGCAGCACGATGCAGACCGAGAGCAGCAGCATGACTAAGGACTTGTCTCCGACATTCAGCCTGCTCCAGGTCGTGTCGCCATAGAAATACAGCTCGTCCAGCGGAATCAGTTCCACTTCCTTGCTGGCCCCGCCCTTGTACGTCCACCATATCTCCTTGAAGTATTCCAGCATGTCACCGGTCTTGGATACGATGTCGGCCCCTGGCCATGTCATGATGAAGGTGATGACCGAGCCGCTGTTGCTCAGATGCATGTTGTGGGACTGATTGAGCTTGGGGAGCCATTCGCCTCTGACGATGATGTCGCAGTAGGGTATGGTGGAGTTGTCGATGTCCTCCATCACGGCCGCCACATTGAACTCGATGTCGTGTCCCATCAGTATCAGGCCTACGGGCTGTCCGATGGGATCCTGGCCGTGGAAAAGCGTGTTGGCCATCTTCCGGCTGATGACCGCGCTGTTGGCATCTCCCTTCCATGCCTCGTTGCTGCCCTCGGTTATCCTGAACGAGAACATGTCGAAGAAAGAGGTGTCCGCTATGCCCAAAGTGCCGAGCACCATGTTCTCGCCCGAACTTATTTCCATGGACTGCTGGCTGACAAATGCCGTGGACGCCTCTATCTCCGGATACCTCTGCTTCAGGTAGGTCTGCAGATAGTAGGCGCTTTCGTACTGCCGGTCGCTGGCTACCACGTAGATACGGTCAGCGTTCTGCTGGAAGTTGTCGGTGCGCAGCTGTTTGGTCACGTAGCAGGCCAGCAGGAGCACGAATGCCATCGATATGGTCAGTCCGGTGATGTTGATGGCCGTGTAAAGTTTGTTCTTTTTCAGAAAGTTTAGAAACGAGTGCATGGTTGTAGTTTTTTTCCTTTAAATAACGTAAAAGGGAGCGGAAATGTTGCATCCGCTTCTGTGCACTTTGACGCAGATGGGCAGAAAAGTTACATCAGAATCCGTTCAGCGGCAGCAGGACGGTCGGTATGAGGAGGAGGAAACCGAGGACAATGAGCAGTAGGATGAACTTCCATATCCAGCGGACCCACTTCGCGTAGGGGATGCCGGCTATGCCGAGGACGGCGATCAGGACGCCTGAGACCGGGGTAATCATATTGGTGAAACCGTCTCCGAACTGGAATGCGAGTACGGTGGCCTGCCGGGAAAGGCCGATGAGGTCCGAGAACGGGGCCATGATGGGCATGGTGAGGGCTGCCTTTGCGGTGGCCGACGGCATGAAGAGGTTGATGCCGGTCTGGATGCCGTACATGGCCGAGAGCGAGCCGATCTTGCTGCCCTCTCCGAGACCGGAGGCCATCGAATAGAGGATGGTATCGATCACCCGGCCGTTCTCGAGGATGTGGATGATGCCGGCTGCCAGACCCACGACGAGGGCCGCGGAGAAAATGTCCTTAGCCCCTTCGAGGAATTCCCGGGCAATGCGGTTGGCATTGTACCCGGCAGCGATGCCCGAAAGGATGCCGAGGGCAAGGAACAGGGCCGCTATCTCCTCTATGTACCAGGAATATCCGAGAGCTCCGATAATCAGGAACAGTACGGTGAACAGCAGCATGGTCAGGATAAAATATCTCACGTTGCGCCTCAGGGCAAAGAATGCGAGGACAATGTAGCAGAATGAGGCGGCGGGCAGAAGCCACGCGGCACGGTAGGAGCCGTTGCCGATGCTGATCTCGCAGTCCCCGGCGTAGAAAACGGAGAACAGCACCGCTGCCGCCGAGGAGATGGCGAAAGCCACCCAGGAGGAACGGGTCCGGAGCACTTCCGGCTTCGAGGAGGCATCAGCTGTCTTTTCCCTCCACTTGGCATCCGCCTCGTACATGACTGACCGCTTGGGAGCGCGGTGTATCCTGTGCGCATAGTGCAGCACGAAGATGATCATCGCCAGATTGAGCACGGCCCAGCAGACCAGCCGGTACTCGAAACCCGAGAACATAGGCAGGCCTGAGAGGTTCTGCGCCACTCCGACCGTGAACGGATTGAGGACTGCCCCGGCGAAACCCACGTGTGCCGCCACATAGACCATACACACCCCGACTATGGAGTCGTAGCCCATCGATATCGCCAGCGGCACTATCAGCACCGTGAACGCAATCGTCTCCTCGCTCATTCCGAACACCGCTCCGAATATCGAGAACATCAGCATGATAAGCACTAAAACGATATTGTTTACCCCTACAGCCCGCAGCACCCTGAACCTCTCGAGCCGCGAAGTGAAGGCCAGAAACGAGTGTATTCCGGCATCCACGGCCTTGGCCGAATTGACGATCCAGAATGCTCCGCCGATAATCAGCAGGAATACGATGATGCCCGCCTGAGCCGTGAATCCCTCATAGAGCGAAGTCATGATCTGCCAGGTCTGCGGCACCGATTCCTGCCGGACGAAAGTCACCCCGTCGTCTCCGGTCACGTATTCCCCTCCGGGTATGAACCACGTGGCAGCCGCGGCGATGAGGGTCACGGCAAAGATTATCACATAGGTGCTCGGAAATTCCAGCTTTCGGTTCAGCAGTCTCATTTCTGTAAGGTTATAAATTTGAAAAGTCAAAAATAATATTAAATTTGCGGAAAATAAAAATCCCTGTCCTATGAATATATCACCCAAAGCACAGCATTACATCGATCTTGAAGAACGTTATGGAGCCCACAACTATCATCCCCTGCCTGTAGTCCTCTCCCGTGGAGAAGGTGTCTACGTGTGGGATGTGGACGGCAAGTGCTATTACGATTTCCTTTCTGCCTATTCGGCAGTCAACCAGGGGCACTGCCATCCTAAGATAGTAAAGGCCCTGTGCGACCAGGCCCAGAGACTCTGCCTGACTTCCAGGGCATTCTACAACGATTGCCTCGGCCCCTACGAGGAGATGGCCACCAAGTTCTTCGGCTACGACAAGCTCCTGCCCATGAACTCCGGAGCAGAGGCCGTTGAGACCGCCCTCAAGCTGGCCCGCCGCTGGGGATATATCAAGAAGGGCATTCCCGAGAACGAAGCCCTCATCATCACCTGTGAGGGCAACTTCCACGGACGTACCATTACGATAGTATCCATATCCACCGACCCGGACAGCTATTCCCAGTACGGACCATTTACCCCCGGTTTCATCTCCATCCCCTACGATGACAGCGAGGCCCTGCGTAAGGTGCTCGAGGAGAAGGGCGACAAGGTTGCGGCTTTCCTGGCTGAGCCTATTCAGGGCGAGGCCGGAGTCTATGTGCCGCATGACGGCTACCTGAAGGAGTGCTACGACCTTTGCAAGAAGTACAATGTGCTGTTCGTAGCCGACGAGGTGCAGACCGGTATCGGACGCACCGGACGCATGTTCGCCTGCGACCATGAGGGCATCCGACCCGATATGATAACCATCGGCAAGGCCCTATCGGGCGGTGTGCTCCCCATCTCGGCAGTCCTGGCCGACGACGAGATCATGCTGACCATCAAGCCCGGAGAGCACGGCTCCACTTTCGGAGGCTTCCCCCTGGCGGCCAAGGTCGCTGTAGCCGCTCTCGAGGTCATCCGCGACGAGCATCTGACGGAGAATGCGGAGAGGCTCGGAAAGATTTTCAGGGAGGAGATCGCCAAGATCAACTCGCCTTTCTTCAAGTCCGTGCGCGGCAAGGGTCTGCTCAATGCGGTCATCACCGAGCCGCAGAAGGGTCTCGAGGCCTGGGATATCTGCCTGGCAATGGCCGATAAGGGCCTAATAGCCAAGCCCACCCACCGGCACATCATCCGCTTCGCACCCCCTCTCGTCATCAACGAGGAGCAGTTGCGCGAGGCCGCCGGCATCATCAAGGACGTATTCGAACATCTCTAAAGACAAGATATCACCATGCAGACGACATCCAAGGTACTGATGGTCAAGCCAGCCCGTTTCGCCTTCAACCCGCAGACGGGCGGCAACAACGCATTCTCCCGTCCCGGCCGCGAGTCTTCGGCCCAGGAGAACGCCCTGCGCGAGTTCACCTCCTACGTCGCCCTCCTCAGGGCCAATAAGATAGACGTGGTCATCGCGGAGGACTCCCCTCATCCGCACACCCCCGACTCCATTTTCCCCAACAACTGGTTCAGCACCCACGAGGACGGCACTCTCGTCCTCTATCCCATGTCCGCCCCCAACCGGAGGAATGAGCGCAAGCCGGAGGTACTGGAGGTCATCCGGAAAAATTTCGAGGTGCGCCGTCTCATCGACCTCACCTGGTGGGAAAATGACAATCTCTTCCTAGAAGGGACCGGAAGCATGGTTCTCGACCGTGATAACAAAATTGTTTACGCCTGCAAGTCCTACCGTACATCGGAGCAGGTGCTCGCGGATTTCTGCAAACAGATGAGTTATACTCCCGTATTTTTCGAGGCTTACGACCGCAATGGCGTTGCTGTCTACCATACCAATGTGCTGATGAGCCTCGGCACGGCCTATTGCATTGTCTGTACCGAATCCATCCGCCCGGAGGACCGGGAGAGAGTCCTGGCCTCCATCACCGGCAGCGGCAGGAAGATCCTGGACATCTCATTTGACCAGCTGGAGAGCTTCGCCGGCAATATGCTCGAGCTCAGCAGTCCCTCCGGCCGCCCCGTCCTCGTGATGTCCGCCACCGCCCGCAAGAGCCTCACCACCGAGCAGAGCCGCGAGCTCAGCACTGTGTACAAGCTCCTCTCCCCGCAGCTCGACTACATCGAGACCCACGGAGGCGGCTCGGCCCGCTGCATGCTCGCGGAGCTGTTCTGATTCTCATACTCTTATTGTGGAATACAAGTCGCAGCACTGGTGTTCTGTGCTGTCTGTCGGACTGTAACAAAGTTTTAACATTAAAAATCTCCGAAAAATTAGGCATTTATGGATTTTTATGTATCTTTGCAGCCCGTCTAATTTGACGGGAATAATGTAAAGTTAAGATTAACAAACATTTATGCCAACAATTCAACAGTTAGTTCGCAAAGGACGCGAGGTTATCGTCGAGAAGAGCAAATCTCGCGCGCTGGATGCTTGCCCTCAGAAGAGAGGTGTGTGCGTGCGTGTCTACACCACCACTCCCAAGAAGCCTAACTCGGCTATGCGTAAGGTAGCCCGTGTAAGACTTACCAATCAGAAAGAGGTCAACGCATACATCCCCGGCGAGGGTCACAACCTTCAGGAACACTCCATCGTGCTGGTGCGCGGCGGTCGTGTGAAGGACCTCCCCGGTGTACGCTACCACATCCTTAGGGGCGCTTTGGATACAGCTGGCGTGGAGGGACGTACTCAGAGCCGTTCACTCTACGGAGCCAAGAGACCGAAGAAGACAGCCGCTAAGAAGTAAACATTTATTAATTTTTCCTAAAGTATCAAGAAATGAGAAAATCGAAGCCTAAAAAGAGGATTCTACTTCCTGATCCCAAGTATCATGAAGTTCTGGTCACACAGTTTGTGAACAACCTCATGCTCCAGGGTAAGAAGAGTATCGCGTATTCTATTTTTTACGACGCCATCGACATGGTGGGCGAGAAGATGAAAGATTCTGACAAGGCTCCTCTCGACATTTGGAAAAAAGCGTTGGAAAACATCACCCCTCAGGTGGAGGTAAAGAGCCGCAGGGTTGGTGGAGCGAACTTCCAAGTTCCGACCGAGGTGCGTCCGGAAAGAAAAGTCTCTCTCGCGATAAAGAATATGATAGTCTTCTCGCGCAAACGTTCCGGTCACTCCATGGCGGAAAAGTTGGCCGCAGAAATCATGGCAGCCTATAACTGTGAAGGTGCTGCCTACAAGAGAAAAGAAGATATGCACAAGATGGCAGAGGCTAACAAGGCCTTCGCCCATTTCAGATTTTAGCGTTTAAAGATTAGCTGATGGCAAGGGATTTAAAATACACCAGAAATATCGGTATCATGGCTCACATCGATGCCGGAAAGACAACCACGTCCGAGAGAATCCTGTACTATACGGGAAAGACTCATAAGATAGGTGAGGTGCATGACGGAGCAGCTACCATGGACTGGATGGTCCAGGAGCAGGAAAGGGGTATAACCATTACTTCCGCTGCCACCACAGCCTTCTGGCATTACAACGGAGAGACATATCAGATCAACCTGATAGACACTCCGGGCCACGTGGACTTTACCGTGGAGGTCGAGAGATCTCTGCGCGTACTTGACGGAACTGTTGCGACATTCTGCGCAGTAGGCCGCGTACAGCCTCAGTCTGAGACCGTATGGCGTCAGGCTGACAAGTACCATGTACCCAAGATCGCCTACGTCAACAAGATGGACCGCGTAGGAGCTGATTTCTTCGCCGTAGTGGATGAGATCCGCGAGAAGCTGGGCGCCAACCCTCTTCCCATCTGCATCCCCATCGGATCGGAGGACAAATTCGCAGGTATCGTAGACCTGATAGCCATGAAGGCCATCTACTACGATCAGGACAGCAAGGAACTCGTCAACTACGAGATAAAGGATATTCCGGCAGACCTTCAGTCCGACGCCGAGGAATGGAGGAACAAGTTGCTGGAGACTGTCGCCGAGTATGACGACCGTATTCTCCAGAAATTCTTCGATGATCCTGCCACCATTACCGAGGATGAGATTATCGCCGCTATCCGCAAGGCTACCATCGAGATGGCAGTCGTGCCCATGTGCTGCGGCTCCTCATTCAAGAACAAAGGTGTACAGTTCCTCCTGGATGCTGTCATGAGGTATCTGCCCTCCCCCCTGGATGTTCCCGAGGTGGAAGGCACCAACCCCACGAATGACAAGCCGGAGGTGCGCCGTCCCGATGCCAAGGAGCCTTTCTGCGCCCTGGTCTTCAAGATTGCCACAGACCCCTTCGTAGGCCGTCTGGCATTCCTCAGGGCTTATTCTGGAAGGCTGGATGCAGGTACATACGTGCTCAACACCCGTTCCGGCAAGAAGGAGCGTGTGGCCCGTCTGTATCAGATGCACTCCAACAAGCAGAACCCCATCGACTTCGTAGAGGCCGGCGACATCTGCGCCGCAGTCGGCTTCAAGGAGTTGCGTACCGGTGATACCATCTGCGATGAGAATCATCCTATCGTCCTGGAATCCATGACATTCCCTGATCCTGTGATCGGACTGGCAGTGGAACCCAAGACCCAGAAGGACCTCGACAAGCTCGGTATCGCTCTCGGCAAGCTCTCCGAGGAGGACCCTACATTCACAGTGCGCTCAGACCATGAGACCGGACAGACCGTCATCAGCGGTATGGGTGAGCTCCATCTGGAGATCATCGTGGACCGTCTGAAACGCGAGTTCGGAGTGGAGATCAACCAGGGTGCGCCTCAGGTCAACTACAAAGAGGCTATCCGCTCCACCGTACAGCATCGTGAGGTATTCAAGAAGCAGACCGGTGGCCGCGGTAAGTTCGCCGACATCATCGTCGAGATCGGACCCGCCGACGAAGGAGTTACCGGACTTCAGTTCATCGATCAGGTCAAGGGAGGAAACGTTCCCCGCGAGTACATACCTGCAGTGGAGAAGGGCTTCAAGTCCGCAATGGCCAACGGTGTCCTTGCCGGATTCGAGGTACCCTCGCTCAAGGTCACACTGCTCGACGGCTCCTTCCACCCTGTGGACTCCGACGCACTGTCGTTCGAGATCTGCGCCCGCATGGCATTCAGGCATGCCCTGCCCAAAGCTAATCCTATTCTTCTGGAACCTATCATGTCATTGGAAGTCGTTACTCCCGAGGAGTACATGGGAGACGTCATCGGCGACCTCAACAAGCGCCGCGGACAGATCACCAACATGGACTCGAAGGGCAACGCGAGGATCGTCAAGGCCAAAGTGCCCCTTGCTGAGCAGTTCGGCTATGTCACCATCCTCCGTACCATCACTTCGGGACGTGCGACCAGTACTATGGAGTTCTCGCACTATGCAGAGCTTCCTGCCAACCTCGCCAAGGAGGTTGTCGAAAAGGCAGGCGGAGCCCGCAAGTATGACGAGGATGAAGAATAACCAGATTAAAATTAAAAGCAATGAGCCAAAAAATAAGAATAAAACTGAAATCTTTCGATCATGCCCTCGTGGACAAGTCTGCGGACAAGATCGTGAAAACGGTGAAGGCTACCGGTGCTGTCGTGAATGGTCCCATACCTCTTCCTACAGACAAGAAGATATTCACCGTCAACCGCTCTACTTTCGTCAACAAGAAGTCACGCGAGCAGTTCGAGCTTAATTCCTACCGTCGTCTCCTCGACATCTACAGCTCGACACCCAGCACCGTTGACGCTCTGATGAAACTCGAGCTTCCCAGCGGAGTCGAAGTTGAAATCAAAGTTTGACGTTAAGAAAAAAACACTATCTTTGCAGCTCTGATTCAAAGATAGTGATTAGGACCCGTAGCTCAGTCGGTTAGTAGCACCTGACTCATAATCAGGGGGTCGCTGGTTCAAGCCCAGCCGGGTCCACAGCCTTAAAAAGCCCAGAATGAAGCACTTGCAACGATTTGCAGGTGCTTTTTTCTTGTCTTGACCTGTCGATTACAGTATGGCTTTTAGACAGTTTTGGCGGCATACATGTTAGCAAAATTATCGTCTGGATAAAGTGGCAATCAATCCGGCAATACAACGCTTTGCATAAAATTTGCTATATTTGCGTAAAACACAACGCATATGGGGTCGATATTTGACCACAATCCACCGCATATCCATGTGAAAGGAGGAGGCTGTGACTTCACGATAACTCTGAAAGACAGAATATTGGATGGAAAGGCTAAGTCAAGGCAGATAAACGATATAAACGAGTTCATAGACGGACATCTAAAAGAGCTGGAGGAACTCTGGGAAAAGGCCCAAAGAGGTGAGTTGATAACCAAGATAAACAGATAACGCCATGATTACAGTTAAGGATGTTGAATACGTAAAGGATTATACGCTGCTCTGTGAGTTCAGTGACGGTGTACGCAAGAAAGTGGACCTGTCTCCACTTCTTGAATATCCTGCATTCAGGGAGCTTAGGGACTTGAAGAAATTTATCCAATTCGGACTGTTCGATACCATCTTCTGGTCAAACGGAGCTGACATAGCCCCCGAGTACCTTTATGAGCACGGAGTAGCCGTATAGGTAATCCTGTCTGACTTAAATGAATCCTTCAACTTGATTTCAGATGGGAGTTGGTTGGAGGATTTGCCATAAAAGCCACGGAGTTATGAAATCGAGTGAGATATTAAATGAGATAAAGCGGATAGCCAAGGAGGTTCTCCCGAAAGGAGGGCAGCTGATACTGTACGGCTCACGGGCGAGGAATGAGGCCGACGAGGACTCCGACTGGGATTTGCTGATACTTCTGGACAAGCCGGAGATAGAGCATGAGGATTATGACAATGTGCTGTATCCCTTTGCCGCATTGAGCTGGGATGTCGGAGAGCTGATAAGCCCTATTATCTACACAAAGGACAACTGGAGAAAGATGTCATTCACTCCATTTTACAAGAATGTTGAACAGGACGGAATAGTACTGGCATGAAACTGAATGATGAAGAACGCCGGATAATGGTAAATCTGGAATATGAAAAGGCTCTGTCATTTTTGGAGCAGGCAGAAAAAGTTGCAGCAATGGACTTATGGGATGTCGTTGCAAACAGGCTGTATTATTCAATATTCCATGCAGTGTCAGCACTTTTAATAAAAGACGGACATAAGGTCAGCACACATAAAGGAACATTATTGATGTTCGGCCAGCACTATGTCAAGACAGGTATATTTCCGGCTGATGCTTCCAAACTGTATGTTAAACTCCAGACAATGAGGGAAAGAAGTGATTACAACTGCGTCTATGTTACAACGTCAGAAGAAATGCAGCCGCTTTTTGAGCCAGTACGGGAGTTCATAGCCAAGGTTGGCAATCTGATAGAGGAGTAAACCATAGGATAAACAATACCCTCCGGCAACAACTGGAGGGTTTTCTGTATACAGACGCATCCCAAATTGATTTGGAGACACCTGCGTTTAACTATACCTGCACTCATTAAGCATAGGTAAAGGACACTGGCGGAGTATCTATCCAAAACACCCCCAGTATATCTTCCGGAAAAATCAGAATCAGTCTCAAAGCAAGACCAGTGTAGGGTACATTCAACTGATACTTCTTTAGGTATGTCTGGATTAAGACACGTTGGCGGTCAATCCATTCCTCAGCATCCTGTCAAATAAACAACTAATACATAGCATGGTCCATATAAAAGATGTTTAACCAGCCGTTCTCACAAGG
>ULLI01009598.1_pt1 | contig 47547 bp, 45 predicted proteins | sample 1951351 | NCBI WGS metagenome assembly ULLI01 (sample SAMEA4835520, study PRJEB28245) | human gut metagenome | biome: gut microbiome; material: fecal sample | place: Denmark | collected 2008 | reverse complement strand
TGTCTGTAACTGACAGATCGGTTCAGAGAGCGATGCTTAAAAGTCTCGTTCAGCCTATCCTCGAGGGCCTTTATAAATATTTTCTTTCCGGCGGTATTAAGCAAACATCTATTCAGTTTTTTATCAAAATGCTTGTTCTGTATTTCTTTCTTGTTCAATACTTTGAATATTACCCTATCCACTATAATCGGTTTAAATATCTCTGAGATATCGAGAGCCAATGAATACCTCCGCTCACCAGGTTTATGCAGATAGCTGATTGTCGGATTCAACTGCGTCTGATGAATAGCACGCAGACATATCGTATAGCAGACCATATTACCGAATGAAATCAAAGCATTCACCTCGTTACCTGGCGGCTGCTTCGTCCGATTTCCCATCTCAAAATCATTTATTATCAGGTTAAAGGCCTCGTAGTAGTACTGCCTTATCTGGCCTTCCACCCCCATCAATTCTTCTGGTGTCTGCGTCATCGGAATATGTACTGCCAACTTACTCATCAGCTCCATTATATCCTCCATATCCTTTCCACGGCGGTTATAATACTGCAAGTTTTTTAGCATATTATAGGCAGCTCCCTCTATGAATTTGCGGGCAATTGCCATCCTCTTCTTCCTGTTCTGATAATGTGATGTCTGTGCAAGCAGCATCTTTCCTGAAAGCAAACTGTCCCGAGGCATAAACGAGCCCGTATAATTCTCATAATAATCGAAAAAGTGCACCGCAATGTCTTTTTGTCCCAAGAAATTAAATAGACCACTATTCGCCCTCAATGAGCCGAATACATAAAACTCACTGATGTCCTCCACAGGCAGATAACGGGACTGCGCATTCACGTCAGGCATTTCACCATCATCCGCACACGGAGTAAATTTCAGCGTATTGTCTTTACGCTCCAATACCCCAGGATTAAACAAATAAAATGTCTTCTTCATAATTCATCCTCCTCGCCGCTATAACAAAAATCAAAATAACTGCAATTCCGGCAAATGCCTTTCTTCTGCAAAGACGGGCATTCGTCAGCGGAGATAATATGCTGTATTTCAGCCTCCACCTCCTTTATCCGCTCCCGATCCACATCACTTAATATCACCTCCTGTGTCTTTCGTAAAGCAGGATATTCCAACACTCCGGTCACACCGCCTATCCCATTCCGCTCAAAAACATAGATATAGTATTTCAACTGCCATTCATGAGCCCTCTCTACCTTGTTTGATTTCTTTATCTCATGAATCACTTTCCGCTTAGGGTCATAAAAGTCAACTTTTATCCCGTCCAGTTCTATCTCTTCATATTTGCTCGAACGCTGGGGATAGGAATCCTCATGAATCAGTTTGCCTTCAAATACCAAATCTGAGACATGCTCCATATTTATACCGTTCGCAAACAACCACAGTTTTCGTTTGCAAACCATATAATAGTTGAAATGAGTACCTGTTACTTGCATAATAATACTTTAAATTATTTCATAACAACCGGACATCTTCTCTATACAGCCCACCTTTTCATCATAAAAGAGTTCTGGTGCTATCAACACATCCCAATCTTCGGACAGTTTCATCTTATGATAAGGATAAACAGAGACCAAAAGTTCATTCGCTTCAATATAACGTCTTTGATCAACCAAACTGCAATATTCTTCTTTCAGATTATAGCATAAAACATCTACTTTCTGATTATTTCTATCCAGAATATCATCAACCCAATCCCTATATATTCCTGCAATCCATTGTTTCTCAAAAGCAGAAACTGACTGCAAACCTTGTTTATAATCCAATTCCTGTTTCTGAGAATATCCGTTCTTATATACAATATTACATGCGCTTATCAAATCATCTTCAGACAAATTTCTTTTATCTAGCCGTGACATTACAGACCATGTATCATGCAACAACTGCTCGTCATAAAAAGGAGTTTTACCTATTATGTTCTCAAATAAATGTATATCAGCTTTTTTTATATTACCAGCTTCATCAACAAGTTTTCCGCCACGGTTCACACGGCCAAAACGTTGAATTAACGAATCTATTGGAGCATTTTCGATATATGCTGTATTGTAATCAATATCCAAACTTACTTCAACAGCCTGTGTCGCAACCAACAATTGCGGACGTTTGCTCTTATCAGGATGGGTCACAGACTGTTCTATTTCCCTCCTTGACTTTTGATTAAACCCTCCATGCAACATTCTTTTCTTAGATTCATCAAAATCAATCTCCTGATAAATCTGCTGACAAGTTTTCACATTGTTAACGATGACCAATACCGACAGCCCCTTTTCCAAGTCCGCCTCTATTTGATCAATACATTGACCGATATTTTCATCAGGATGGCAAACCAAATGATGGCGCTTCCTTCCCATCACATACGCATCTGACTTTGAATCAGGATCAAGACGAATGATTTTAGAATAATCTCCACCATAGACTTCTTCTACAATCTGCTTCAATAGGAAATCTGGTATTGTAGCAGACATAAACAAAAATTTAGCACCGAAAAACTTTCTAAAAATCTTAACTGCTCCCAACATCTTTCCTGTCAAAAACGCATTATATGCATGAAACTCGTCAATGATAAACAAAGCATTCTGACATTCCAGCATTGAAAACTCCCATCCTTTTCCATGGCAAGGAACCCTTAAAAGCTGGTGTAAAGTCATTATTGTTATAGGGTAATAAACTTCACGCGATAAAAGGTGTAGGCTTCGTGCCTTCTGTTCAAGTTCCACATAATCAGGAGTTATATTAGAATCCTCGTCACACAATTCATTGTATATAAAATTCAAAGACTTGGAATGCCGCACCATCACTCCTGAACGATCATATACATTACAAAGGCGCAACATCATTGCATTTATAGAAGCTGTGTAAGGAAGCAAATAAAACAAACGATTACCTTTCTGCTGATTAGCATATACCCAACTCAGAGCTGCCTCCGTCTTACCTGAGCCTGTTGGTGCATGTAAAACAGCATCCCCTCTCCACTGTTGCAACTTTTCCTGAAAATGACGAAATGGAAATTTTGTCAATCCTTCATGTGGTTGAAAATCATTTAAGGAAATCATCTGATAATCGGGTATTTCAGTTTGTCCTCCAGAAGCCAGATGATCAGCCGCCTGTAAAAAAGCCCTTAGCAAAGAAAATCGCTGCCGATCAGCCAAACAAGGTACAGCCATCATCTGTTTACTCTCCCGAAGCATAAAACACGAGGCTTTGGAAATCTTATCAAGACTTTCTTTCCGATAAACAAAATTTTCAGGAAATAAAGACAGCCATGACCGTAAGGTCTCCTTGCACATTGTTCCTTCCGAAAGAGGTAAATAACTTCCATCATCAACAGATATGCTGATTCCATTCAGATCAAACATACTCAAGGATTTATCACAAGATCCAGACTCTACACTTCTATGATGGGTGGCGACCGCAAATAACACAGCATCATTTACTTCCAAGAAAGTCTTGGCAAACCAAAAAGACACCAGTTCATGACGGATACAGGCATCTTTATCACCATTCAATCTTCTCTGAAATGTAGGATGAACCTTCCCTAAATCATGCAGAATAGCAGCCTGTACAAAAAACTGTCTTAAAAAAACTTTTGCATCTTCAGATAAAGACAGAGACTGAAATAATCTCAGTCCTGTCTTTATTACCATACAAGTGTGCTCGTACAAAGTAGTACCGTCACTTTTGGCTTTTGTTTTTCTTATTTCCTCTGCATTCATGCCATAAAAGTATGCATATAAAAATATACAGGCTTTTCCTCTTGAGTTTGATACAAATTAGGGATGCTGACACGCACTCCTCTGCCATCACCATGAACAGCTACAAACATCATTGGATTTACAGGTACTCTTCCACTTCCTATCCCTCCCCCCTCCACATAAGACTCGGCTACTTGCACGAGTTGTCCGGGAATCTGATAATCCGCATTAAAAGGAATCATACAGCCTTTTAAATCCGCTTCAGATACAGATGACACTTCTTTCACGCATACTTTTTCTATCTGAAGCAGATCTTGCGAACGCCCCAATGCCGGAGTTCCAACGGGAGATTCAAAATAATCTTTCCAATCCAAGCGATCAATCCAAACAATCAGATGAGGATTGGTATGAAACTCACGCATATATGCATCGCTCCCTTTATCATGGTTCTTTATTTTCTTTCCGTCAAATTGTAATCTTCTCCGAGTCTCTATATCCAAAGATACAGTGTCATAGAGATACTGAAAACCAATCTTCACTTCGTTAGGTGAAACAAATCGCCCCAAACAACAACCTATGATTCCCAAAATAGTCGAATAAGGAGGCACCGGCATACATAATGCATTTCCGGAAAGCACAAAGGGAAGACGTGGAGTGGCTGTCCAGCCAGAAAACCGTATTTCCAGTACCTTATCCATTACTTCAAATATTTGTCTATAAACATTTCTGCTATCCTTATCGGACTATCTACGATAAAATTGTCACCATCCAATCCCCTTACCTCATTTTCATTCTCCAAATATCCTTTTCTAATACCGATACAAATCGGGGTTTGAAGTTTATCCTTATAATCACACGCCAGTTCTTTAAGCAGGTCAACATTTAACTTTGGACGTTCGCCATCACCTATATATAAATTATTAAAACAAGGATTAGCAGAAGACATACCTGCAAAAACAATGACCTTAGGGGAAACATCAGCTCCAAAAGCTGCCATTTTAGCACCTCCTCGAAGATGTACCAAACCTTTCAGCAATCCGGCTGCGCGTACTTTTCGCAGCTGCTCGGCATTCCGTAATGTATAAACTACCATATTCTTTTGAGAATTTTCCTCTATAAGAACATCGTTATATTTGTTTACCAAGTCCGTAGCTAATTCCATGCGGGAAGGAGTATTTACAAAACGCCCCAAGCGATAGCATTCTAAATTAAAAAATCCTTCCAAATGTGTAGAATAAAAGCGAGTAGAATATGGCAAAGGAGTACCTGCTTTGGGAAAAACAAATGCATTATCCACAGTCAATGCTCGCATTTTGGGAATTCCTCTTAAAATGGAAGTCTTAAATGGTGAAGTACGCTGAATGCTTTCATCACCTTTAGAACTTTTCATATATCCAAACAGATCATCTTCAGGATATGTTATAGGGTCTAATTCTGTTGCAATTTTTGAAGTAGCACCTTTGGCATTTGTTTCAATAGCGTGCAATTCACTGGCAGGCCATCCATTCTCCTCATTAGCCGTATTTCGAAGCCAGCGACGCCATGCTTGTGCTGACACATAAGGAACATCTTCTTTACGCCCATTGATTGTTTCTTTAAAAGTTTTCGGAATCATAGTATTCTGATCTTCGCCAGCAGCCAAACCGGCGCCGTTTAAAAAGGTAGCTGTCGCATCACACAACACATTTCCTGTAATGTTCTTGATCTGCTCTGACATAATTATTCGTTTTTAAGGTTATAAATAAAATTAGTTGAAGAAAGTTCATTGAGTTTTAATCTGAAAGCAAACAAAAAAGTTCTAAATGCATAATTGCCCCAAGGGTCATAAATTAGGTCATACTCACTCCATTCCTTTCCATTTTCACTCAAACGCTGCAATATAGAATAAAACCATAGCATCTGCGACCGTAAGTCACTGCGAGGAATCGAACGTTTTATCTTGTCATACAATAACATGCTTTTCGCCCCATTTGTTATACCTTGGAATCTATAACGAATATATTGACAAACAAACTCATTTATACGGTCAAGCCATCGCTTGATATCCGGTATTATCGATATAACAGAACAATCTATTTCATCTTTCCAAGAAGACAGCTCTTCCTCATTCTTATAATACAATCTTAGCAAAGCGCAGAGACCATATACATCCTTTTTCCCAGTAGCAGCATACAGCAATGGATATAAGTGATAAATCCCCTCTTCCCAAGCGTAATCTATCAGCAGTTCATCAAATATAAAAGAATCCACATCGTTGTTTTCCACACGCTTAATAATTCTATCTCTTTGATAATCAGACGCATCATTTATCAGATTAATCATTTTTACACAAAAACGGGATGCCATCGTATCTTTTACGTCTAGCTGAGGAAAACTAGAAACTGAAACACCTTTTTGATAATAAAAATGTACAAGTTTATACATCTGAAAGCAACGGTATTGGATTGGCAACAATTCCGGATTGTCCAAAACTGCCAATTGGCAGCTCATTGACCAGTCCTTTTTTTCTGTTGCGCGCCATAATATTCTATTTAACAATGATGCATAATCATTCCTGACCTCGTAAGCATCGGTTTTGCTCAATACAGCATCGTCTTTCGAATCCTTATACCTCATCACCAAGCCTGAAATATATTTGGCAAGCTCTGTCTGCTTTTCTCTACCAATAACATTCCAATACGACTCAAAAAAGCCAGCACTGACCCCCTCATATTTTTTTGCCGGATAAAGAAATCTCCAGTCTTTTTTGTCAGACAAACATTCCAGAAAACCTGAACTCAGCAAAGGGTTGGTCAAAATATGCTCCAATTCTCCTCTATGGCGATTACGTAATACGGACAGCTGCTTAAGCAACTCATTGGGAACTCTATCTATGGAGCAGTTAGCACCTGCTCCAGAATTTGAAAAGCTCCATAAATTTACATCCGCATACTCACAATCAGCCTTACATTTTTCCATCACTTCCAATGCTTCCAATATATAGCTGCCTCTTGAATTTCCTTTCATATTTTCAATCGGGCCATCAGCAACCGCTACTTCTCTGACCTTTTCAATAAGACTCCTAACTTTTTCTTCTACAAAATCTTCACAAAATTCCAAAGCGGTAGAATCTATAAGCAATATGCCTTTTTTGTAAATATAAGCACAGAAAGGAAGGAATTGCAGTATTACAACACATATCGGATGTACATTATATGTCTGAGTAGCCATAGGAAGTGATTGTGCGTCTGATCCAAGTCCCCCCAATAAAGGAAACCAGCATCTATTCAAAGTCAAATCTTTCTTTTTGGCCTCTTTCTCAGGAACTCCTAAACTTATCCAGGCTTCCAACATAAACTCCGTAAAAGTCTTAGTATAGCGCAAGCCTGTTATATTACATTGCTTAGTACCTTCCGATTCAAAACCATCCACTATCTTATACAACAACGCCTCATATACTTTCTCACCCATCTTTTTATCGTTATATAATGGACCATTCTTGGTAAAAAGCATTGTATAACTTTTAAAACGCAGGTTCAGGCTCATCAGAGAATATGGAAGTTCATCGCCTACTCTCTTTATCATGTTGCGCAGCACATCTGTTGTTATATCCCTCACATTACTTAATCCTGCCAACGCTTTGATTGTCATCAAGGCATTATTAATCATCGGATTTCCCGTATAGTGATTAATTACTTTCATATTTCTAATTCTTTCTTTTCTCACGCTTTGCTCAATACCCATTGGTATGTTTAATTAATTTTTGCAAATATATAGGTTATTTTATAAACAAAAGAATAATTGCCGAGAATTTTCATTTCAAATATTTTAATTTTGCACCCAGAGGAATTGAAATTTGGTATGTTTGATTTTTCAAACAACGTAATCGCACCATTCTCCCCAGCCACTATGGTTGGGGAGTTTTTTTTACTCCGTCCTCAAACATCCGAACCCTTGCGAGTTCAGAGATCCTACTCCACCTTCATACATTAGCCGCATCAGTTCTACGGGAGCTTCCACTTCAAACCTACACATAAACCCTCGGACTCTTGTCTCTTCGGACATACCTGCTTTCACTTTTATCAATGCCGATTTAGGCGTGTCGAGCACCTTCATCTTGCATTCGGAAAATGCATATGGACAATCTTTCCCATAAAACAATTTGTATTTGTCGAACAAGCCGTTAAACAACAGGAAAGGAGAATGAGCGTCTGTCGGCGACAGGTAATTCACCTTCCCATCGGAACGACGGAGTTTCAAACAAAGAGGCGACATTGTAGCGAAAACTATCCTTTCGGGATAATCCGGTTCGGGCATAACCTCTACACTGCGTACGATGAACTGCACTACAGACTTAGTGTCTCCTATCTCGAACACCTGATCTTGAAAAACGCCTTGAATGAATTTCTCAGTACTTTTTTCAGGCAAGAAACCGAGCTGCCACTCGATGGTATCGGAAAGTATCTGCAGCCTTTCTTCCTTACGTAATATTCTATATTTGTCTATCTTAAAACGCGAGTATGTAAATAATTTAAATGTCTTCCCATTGTCTAAACGGAAGCCATTATCATGCAACCACGATGCATATTCCTCATCTGCAGATGCTAAAATCCGATATACAGCAGCAGACTGTTCATATTGATAGTTCAAAGGCAAAAGATTACCAAACGCTCTTTTATTAACTTGTAAAATTAATTTGAATCTCATAGTTTTGTTATTTTGGCCATAAATTTACGTTTTATTTTCTGTTATTGTATATATTTCCCCAATTAAATTAAATGAAATGATTATCTACAAACATTCCACTTGAAATCATATTAAATCATTGCAATTAATACGACAAACCCAACCAACCTCCCCAAAATTTTCATATCTTTGCATTAGCAATAAATAACTTTATATTTAACCCCTAAATCAGGTATTAAACATAAACTAAATTATAGTTAATATGGCACAGCTGAAAGATTACTCCATCCCCGAGCTGATTCACCTGCTCGGGAGCCGTTACAGGGATTACCGGCAGAGGGCCGATATGACTCAGAAGGAGGTGGCCGAGCGGGCCGGGCTGTCTGTCGTGACTGTCTACAAGTTCGAGAGCGGGGCGGCCAACAATCTGTCTCTCGGGACGTTCCTTCTGCTGCTGAAGGCAGTTGGATGGATAGAAGCGCTGAATGAGCTGATGCCGGAGCTTCCGCCGTCCCCCTATCTTATGAAAGACAATGACAGAAAAGTACAGCGGATAAGGCACAGGCGGGAAAAGGTTATTAATTCTAAAGTCAAGCTATGAGCAGAATGATCAAAGTAATACTGTGGGGCGAGGAGGTCGGTCGACTACTGTGGGATGAGCGGAGACACCTGTCTTATTTCACTTTCAATCCAGATTTTCTGAGCAAAGGAATTGATATTGCTCCGCTTACTGCTCCTATTGAAGATATCGGGAGCAGGATGCCTGTCTATGGGGCATCGGAGCGCATATATCAGAAGCTTCCACCTTTCATAGCGGATTCTCTGCCGGATGACTGGGGAAACAGGCTTTTTGATTACTGGAGACAGGAGCACCGGATTCCGGCGGCGGAAATTACCCCTCTCGAGAAATTGTCATTCATCGGAAGCAGAGGCATGGGCGCTCTAGAATTCATTCCCGAGACCGAGAGTTATATAAGCAGAGGGAAGATAGATATCCAGTCGCTGACAGCCCTAGCTCAGAAGATATTCTCCGATAGGGAGAATGCACGCATCCTTCCGGAAGAGTCCCTGACCATGCAGTCCCTTATCGCCGTAGGTACATCGGCAGGCGGACGTCAGCCCAAGGCCGTAGTCGCTGTTTCAAAGGAAACCGGAGAAATACGTTCCGGACAGATATACGGTCTGGAAGGCTACGACTACTGCATTCTGAAGTTCGGTGACCCGGCCCGGTCTTCCGCCGAACTGGAGATGAGCTACTGGCGTATGGCTGTAGACGCCGGCATACGTATGACTGATTCGAGGCTTATGGAGATAGAGGGCACAATGCATTTCCTGACTGAACGTTTCGACCGGGAAAACGGCGGGAAACTGCACATACAGACTCTCGCGGCGATGTATCCGGACGCTGCAAGCTATGAGGACATGCTGCTGGTGTGCCGGAAACTGCAGCTGCCTGAAACCGACTCCGAGGAGGTTTTCCGCAGAATGGTCTTCAATATCATGGCCAACAACACCGACGACCACAACAAGAACTTCTCGTTCATCATGAATCCTCAAGGGCAATGGAGACTGGCTCCCGCATACGACATGACATTCATATTCAACACAGGAGGTTATCAGGCACATGAGGAGCACTGCCTGTCGGCCGGTGGCAAACTGCGTGATTTTACTAAAGAGGATATTCTGGCTTTCGCCGCCGCAAACGGCATAAGACGGCCGGCATCCATAATTGATAAAGTTGCCGCCTCACTCAGCCGTTTCAGAACCATCGCCACCGAATACGGTGTTAAGCAAGAATGGATCTCGCGTATAGAATCCAGTATTCACCGTCACATGATCGAATGCGGCTGCATGACGGCCCCATCCAGTAAGGTCACATTCGAGGACACAAAAGGAAATACCATTTCCTATATCAGAATCGAACAGGCCTATCATGGAAATTATCACCTTCTCGCCGACATCAACGGCCATGAATGCAAATACATCATCCGTAAAGGCACGAATCTGTATTCGGAAATAAGTTCAATTGGAGCCAACAGATTGCCTGAGGACTATCTGCGAACTCTCGCCGAGACATTCCTTGTACCCAAACCCACTAATTTCCAATCATAATCTATTTTAACCATGAACTTTACGATTTGGAAATACGATAATGGATATCAGACCGACGTAATTCCCATAGTCTACCTCCACTCCTTCCGCGGCAACGGCGAGGACGTCTGGAAGGCCTGCCACAGGCTGAAGGACTGCCCGCCGATGGTGCTGGTGTCTGTCAACAATCCGGGTACAGGGCTGGACGACGAGCTGTCGCCATGGCCGGCGGAGGGGGTGTGGAAGGGTCAGGCGCCTTACAAGGGGCTGGCGGCGGAACATCTGCGCTGGATGATGGAGGAGTGCGTCCCGCTGGTAGAGGCGCAGTTCGGTATAAGGGATATCCTGCCGGTCATCGCCGGCTACTCCCTCGCAGGCCTCTTCGCCCTCTGGGCCGCCTGGAACTCAGGGTATTTCCAAAGGGTAGCATGTGTCTCCGGATCCCTCTGGTATCCGGGATTCACGGATTATATCAGGGACAATGCCCCGAAGGCCGGCTGCGGGGAAAAGAGCGGCCCGGAAAAGGCCTATTTCTCCCTCGGCGACCGGGAGAGCCGCACCCGCCATCCGCTGATGAGCCGGGTGGACGCCTACACCGCGGAAGTGGTGGAGAGGATCAGGTCATACGGCATCGAGACCACTTTCGAATGGAATCCCGGCAACCATTTCGACCATCCGGAGCTCCGCATGGCCCGGGCCCTCGCCTGGCTGCTGCGCTGAGGCGGGCTACTGCAGGAGGAATCTCACCAGCACTCCCTTGTGGTCGGTAGGCCACACTCCCAGCGGCTCAATGAAAGGATCCTCAGTGGCCTCCGTCACCCGTTGCGAGTTGCAGATGCTGCCCCGCGGTCCGAAGACTGCCGCATCGAGCAGCTCCAGTCCCGGGTAAGGGTAATAGAAAATGTAGTCTATGCGGTCGCGCTCATCGGCATCGGGGGTCCAGGTAAGGCGCTCGACGGGTATCAGGGGATTGTCGGCCGGGAAGGTAAATCCAGGATGGGACAATACGTCGGGGAACTGTTCCCGGTAGGTGTCGACAAATCCGGCATTGTCCAGCATCAGGGGCACTGTCCAGGGAATGATGAGCCCGTTGTGGTCGTACAGGTCCTTGGTCTCCCGGATCCAGTCCAGGTGCGAGGGCTCGTTGAAGTCCCCGCCGAGGATGACGATTCTCCCCGCCTCGATGTCCTTGCGTGCAGCGGCGATGAAGTCCCGGATGGCGTCATCGCGCTGCGAGGCGTCATTGACCTGCAGCACCTCGAGGACGGTCTGCGGGATGGGAATCTTCTCCCAGGTGGAGCCGTCGTAGCCGCGGACATTGTAATAGGCGTCATTGAGGTAGTCTAAATGGGCAGTGTACACCGCGATCTCCCGTCTTCTCGATTTCGTTATATGCAGACCGGCATCAGAGGCCTCCGTCGCCGCACTGCCGTCACCTCCATTCCCCTTCGGCCACCATGAAGACCCTGCCGCCTACCCGGGTCGAATAAAGCCCGGCGGCCGCATCATACGAGGCCTCGACATGGAGCCGCGAGGGCCGTCCCATCTCGCTGCCCTGACTCACCGTATAGCTGAGACTCCGAGCCCCGCCGAAGAAGCCGTGCCGGAGCAGCCAGCACGCCAGGTCGCCGTTGGCACTGCCCGTAGCCGGATCCTCGAGGAAGCCGGAGTCCTCCATAAACACCCTTACCCGCAGACTGCCATCCGGCATCGGCACGAAGTACAGCAGACTGCACGCATAGTGCCGGTCGATGAACCGCTGCCGCTCGTCGTAGTTGACCCGGCAGCGCTCAAGGGCCTCGACTGACCGAAGAGGGGTGATTACCGCCTCCAGCCCGGTCGACACCCTTTGGACCGGAAAATCGTCCCGGACATCGTCCTCCGACAGCGACACCGCAGCCACTACCGCATCCCGGGGCAGAATCTCTCCGAACACCGGCTGATTCTGCGTCATGACACCCATGCCGTCCGGAGCGAAGTCCACCGGAATCTGCCCGACCCTGAGGTTGAGCAGCACACGCGACGGCCGTCCGCCCTCGAGCATTTCCCTGATGAGGTATGCCGTCCCGAGCGTAGGATGCCCTGCGAAAGGTACCTCGCAGGAGGTCGTGAAAATCCGCACGTCATGGCCTCCGTCGGCCTGACGTCCGGACATGATGAAGGTCGTCTCGGAAAAGCCTATCTCTATGGCTATCCGCTGCATCTCGGCATCGGAGACAGGCCGGTCGGGGATGAGGACGGCCAGTGGATTGCCCTGGTATTTCGCCTCGGCGAAACAGTCTACGATATAGAATCTCATACGGTATGTGTTTTAGATTCCAAAGATAGCGATATTCCCGCCCACTATAAACAAAACAACTATGTTAGGCCGCGATACGCGCTCCAACATAGTTGTTTTCCAACCTAATTATTAACACTTATTACCGCACTATCTCCGTCACTAAGACTCCTTGCCTGAGAGCATGGCCGTATGCCTAAGCACCTTCGCATCAACATAGAAGACTATCTCCTCGGCGATATTGGTCAGATGATCGCCGGTGCGCTCGAGCTTGCGGAAGATGCTGCCGAGGCCCATGACCACTGGAAGTTCGTCCGTATGCTCCCGGGCGTACTCCACAAGAATGCTGTCGGAAGCGGCCTTGAGCCGGTCCAGCTCGTCATCCATATCGATAACCGATGATGCCTTTGCCGGGTTCTCATCCATCAGGGAAGCCTGAAGCTCATTCATCATCTCCAGCACGACACCGAACATCCTCTCCAGCTGAAGCCTGCCCACCAGATCCGCATCCAGTTTCTCCACATCTGTCTCCTTGACGAAACGGGCGATGCTGTAGGCATAGTCTCCGATACGCTCGAGGTCGCTGTTGATCTTGAGCATTGCCAGCACGAAGCGCAGGTCCACGGCCACCGGAGTGTAGAGAGCGATGAAGTCCTCCACCTGAGTATCTATCTTGATGTCCTGGGCATCCACCAGGCGCTCGCGCACCCATATCTGCTGGGCTATATTGCGGTCCATGGCAAGCACTGCCTGCCGGGCCTGGTCCATCTGACTGTACACCATAGCCCACATGCGGTATACCTCGTTGCGGAGCTGGGTGAGTTGCTGATCTACGAATTTTACCATATCCTGTAATATTTTTCTGTTAACCGAAACGTCCTGTTATGTAGTTCTGTGTCGCCTCCTTGTGAGGATTTGTAAAGATAGTCTTGGTGTCGTCATATTCGACCATCTCGCCCATGTAGAAGAAAGCCGTCCTGTCGCTGACCCTGGCCGCCTGCTGCATGTTGTGCGTGACGATGACTATGGTCACCTGACTGCGCAGCTCGCTGATGAGCTCCTCTACCTTGGCCGTGGAAATCGGGTCGAGAGCCGAGGCCGGCTCGTCCATAAGCAGCACCGACGGAGACACCGCCATGGCACGGGCGATACAGAGCCTCTGCTGCTGACCTCCCGAAAGGGCGAATGCCGACTCGTTCAGCTTGTCCTTGACCTCATCCCACAGGGCCGCCCCGCGCAGGGACTCCTCCACCCTCTCACGGATGTAGGCCTTGTCCTTTATGCCGTTGACCCGCAGGCCGTAGGCTACATTGTCAAATATGCTCTTGGGGAAGGGATTGGGCCTCTGGAACACCATTCCCACATTCTTGCGCAGCTCGTCCACATGGACATCCGCTCCATAAATATCCTGCCCGTCTATGAGTATCTGCCCCTCGAGCCGTGTCCCTGGAATCAGGTCGTTCATCCTGTTGAACAGCCGCAGGAAAGTGGATTTTCCACAGCCGGAGGGCCCGATGAAGGCGACCACCTGGTTCTGGGGAATATCCATAGAGATGCCCTTGAGGGCGTGGAAGGCCCCGTAGTAGAAATTAACGTCTCTGGCTTCGATTTTCTCCATTATTTTATCTTTAACCGTTTTTCAAAATATTTTCTCAGTCCTCCTGCCAGCAGGTTGATGATCAGGACAATGATAATCAGCACCAGGGCCGTCCCGTAGGCTATCGGCTGCTGTGCCTCGATGTCCGTACCGCTGGTCGAAATCACGTAGAGGTGGTACGGCAGGGCCATGCACTGGTCAAATATGGATGCGGGCAGCTGCGGGAAGAAATAGGCGGCGCAGGTGAAAAGAATCGGGGCGGTCTCTCCCGACACACGGCCGAGGGAGAGAATCAGTCCGGTGATGATGCGGGGCATACCCATCGGCAGCACCACCTTCCAGATAGTCTGGAGCTTGGTGGCGCCCAGGGCCAGGCTCCCCTCGCGGATACCGGCGGGAATGTCCTTCAGGGCCTCCTCCGTGGTACGAATAATCAGCGGCAGGGAGAGCAGCCCGAGGGTCAGGGAGCCGGCCAGAATACTGTCGCCGAATCCCAGATACTTTACGAACAGGGCCATGCCGAAAAGTCCGAAGACTATCGAGGGCACGCCGCTGAGGTTATTGGTCATCAGGCGGATGAAGCGCACTACCCACCCTTTGGAGGCGTATTCGTTCATGTAGATGCCGCTCATGATGCCTATCGGGAAGGCTACCACGGCGCTTCCGAGCATCAGCAGCAGGGTTCCCACTATCGCGGGGAAAATGCCTCCTGCGGTCATCCCGTCCTCAGGGGCCTTGGTCAGGAAGTCCCAGCTCAGGACTCCGGCCCCCTTGTAGATGATGAAGCCGAGGATGGCAAAGAGCACCAGGACAATAAAATAGCTCAGTACCCGGAATACGGTGAAGGCCGCAGCCTGCGAGCGCCGCTTGCGGAGGTGATAGCCGGTAGGATATACAGGGGTATTCATGGGATGTTACTGGTTTTTGGCCTTGTTGCGGTGGGAGATGTACTCCACGCAGAGGTTGATGAAAAATGTGATGAAGAAGAGAATCACGCCCAGGAGAAACAGGGACTGGTAGTGCGCTCCGCCGGCGGGGGCCTCGCCCAGCTCTGCCGCAATGGTTGCGGGGATGGTCCTCAGCGGCTCGAGAATCGAATGAGGGATTACGGCGGCGTTGCCTGTCACCATGAGCACGGCCATGGTCTCTCCTATCGCCCGTCCGATACCGAGCACTACGCCGGAGGCAATACCGGACATCGACGAGGGTATCACCACCTTGGAAACGGTCTGCCATTTCGAGGCACCCAGGGCCAGGGAAGCCTCCCGCAGAGCCCTGGGGCAGTTGCGCATGGCATCCTCGGCCACAGTCACGATGGTAGGCAGAGCCATGATGGCCAGGACAATACTGCCCGCCAGCCCGCTCTCTCCCACCGGCAGGCCGAAGACCTGCTGCAGCAGGGGAACGATGATGATCAGGCCGAAGAAGCCGTAGACCACCGAAGGGATGCCGTTGAGCAGCTCGATGACGGGCTTGAGGATATTCCTCACCCGCTCAGGGGCCACCTCGGCCATATAGACCGCTATGCTGATGCCGAAAGGCAGGGCAAACAGGATTGCAAAGAAACTCACCCAAAGTGTACCGGCCAGCAGGGGCCACATACCGAACAGGGGTGCGGGAGTAGCGGTGGGAAACCACTCGCTGCCGGCAAATACCTCCTTCGGGGAGATGCTGTTGTCCTCTATGAAATTGAGCTGCGCCCCCTCCTCTACCATACTCTCGGGGATAAAGGCGATCATCCCCGGAGTGGCGGCTATCAGGGAGTCGATCTTCCCCGCCGCGTACTCATACTGCGCTCCGAGTTCCTCCTCGGTAAAATATTCGTCCGCATCCTCCAGGCGGAAAGTAACTATCTCCATGTCCGGACCGCCGAGTTCGCTCCAGCGGGTGATGTCCTCGTCGAAGACGGCCTTGATCTCTGCGGCGGTCAGTTTCTTAACCGGATTGTCCTTGTGCACGGCCAGGACGTAGCCCTCCTCGATGACCTTCTCGCGGAAGAGACCCGCGCCCTCCGTGAAGAGGAAGCCGATAATCAGCAGGATGACGAGGCTCGTGACGAAGCCGCTGGCTGTCAGCAGCCACTTGACGGCCTTCTCGAGGAAGCGCTTCATCTCTGCACGGCCTCCCCGCCGTCACCTTCCATCCTCACCGGCACGAAGCCCTGTTCCAGCACCGATTTCTGCCCTTCGGGCGAGAGGGCGTATGATATGAAGGAGCTGACTGTCTGCTCCCTGGTAGCGTCATAGTAGTAGTACAGCGGGCGCACTATCGGATAGGAGCCGTCGGCCGCTGTCTCCACCGAGGGCACCGCATAGTGCTCACCGCCGTCATAGGATACCGCCAAAGGCTTCACATAGCGGTTGAGATAGGCCAGTCCGATATAGCCGATGGCGCCCTTGGTCTGCTTGACCGACTGGATGATGGCTCCGGTCGCGGGCATAGAGAGGATGCTGCTCATGTAGTTCTTGTTATCCAGGACGCTTTCCTTGAAGAACTCATAGGTACCGGAGGACGTCTCGCGGGAGTAGACCACTATCTTACAATCCTCTCCGCCAACCTCCTTCCAGTTGGTAATCTTGCCCCTGAAAATGCCCTCGAGCTGCTCGCGGGTAAGCTGAGTGACAGGATTGGAGGGATTGACCACCACCGCCAGGGCATCGTAAGCCACGATGACCTCCCTGGCCTCCAGACCGGCCTCGGCGAACTTCATTTTCTCCCCGAACTTGATGCGCCTCGAAGCCATCGCGATGTCGGTCGTATTCTCCATCAGAGCCGCTATGCCGACTCCCGAGCCGCCGCCGGTGACGATGACCTCCCCCTCGGGATGCTCCTCGAGATATTCTTCAGCAAGTTCCTGTGTAAGTGGAAGAAGAGTGTCGCTGCCCTTGACCCGCTGAGCTTGAGCCAACCCGGCAGTGAGCATTGCAGTAAATACGGAAATAAGAATCTTTTTACGGTTCATCTCTGTATTCAGCCAGGATTTGTCCCGGCAGGCCGCAAAGATACTGGCCTCTGCGGAGTGTGCAAGACCCGCCGTCAGGTTTCATCCCGATGTAACGGTATTTTAACCGTTCTGTAACATCGGCGCCACCCCGTAAGTTATACCGGAGCAACTGTATTACAGGCACTTTCTTATGATAGGAATGATCTGTATGTCAGCAGGCAGCCAGTCGACTGACTCCAGAGCTCCGGCCGAAAGCCAGCCGGCCGATTCATGCTCCTTGAGCGTCAGCACTCCTGACGCGACAGTGCAGAGATAGCAGTGCATCGTCAGGTGAAATGATGGATAGTCGTACTCCACCGTACAGAGGAAATTGTCAATGTGGATTTCCGCATCCAGTTCCTCCCGGATTTCCCGCCTCAGAGCCTCCTCCCGGCTCTCTCCCGCCTCCATCTTGCCGCCAGGGAACTCCCATTTGTCCTTGAACTCCCCGTAGCCGCGCTGGGTCGCCAGGATGCGGCCGCCGTCATGGATGACCGCCGCCACCACCTCTATCCTCCGCCTATCTTCCATTGTCCCCGGCACCGCCCAACATCGTATAGACCTGAACTCCTGCAGCCAGGAACGCCCCCACACCGTAGACCTCTGTCATGTCGCGGGTCACCTTCTTGGGATCAGCCCCTATCGGCTGTACGTAACCCAGTTTGCCGTCAGGCTCCACCGCATCCGTCAGGGCCTTCCAGCCATTCAGGATTGCAGGACGGAATGTCTGCTCATCCAGCAGTCCGGAATTGACTCCATAGGCCAGGCCATACACTATGAATCCCGTGGCACTGGTCTCGGGGGAAGGATAGGACTCCGGATCCAGCAGGCTCGCATGCCAGTACCCGTCCGGACTCTGCAACTCGGCCAGCCTTCCGGCCAAGTCTATGAAAAGTTCCTCGTAGAAGTCCCTGACAGCATTGGTCTCAGGCAGAATCTGCAGCAGTTCTGCAAGTCCGGCCAGCACCCAGCCGTTACCCCGTCCCCAGAAAACCTTCCGGCCGTTGGACTCAACGTCGTCGAAATAACGCCAGTCACGGTAGAAGAGGCGCGCATCCTCGTCATAAAGATAACTGTAAGTAGCCTTGTATTCCCGGTCCATGAACTCGAGGAACTCCGGACGCCCGGTCAGGACATACATCCTCGCGTACACCGGAGGCGCCATGAACAGCGCGTCACACCAGGACCAGCGCTCCAGGGTCGCCGCATCGCTGTAATCCAGCTTCAACGTACTGTAGGAAGGATATCTGAGCACGAACTCCGTCCGCGCCAAAGTCGGCAGCAGCATATTGCGCTCCCGGTATTTCTCATACATGGCAAGCCACGCCTGCGACACCGCAATATCGTCCGCATGATACATCATCTTCCCCGTCTGCCAGCTGTTTCTCCGCCCTATCCTCCTTATCCACTGATAATAGCTGTCATCACCGTCCTCCTTCTCGGCCACCTCGGCCCAGTCCAGCATCCCCACATACAGTGCCGCCTGCGTCCACGCCAGGTCGCCGTGTTCCCCTTCATCTATCAGATGATTCGCCCTTTCCCAGTCAGCCACAAGCCTAAGCATGGATTTTACCTCCTGAGCCTCAGGAGCCTGCGCCCCAGCCCCCACTGTCACCAGCGCCATCAGCGCCATTATCGTCACGATGTGTTTTTTCATATAACGGTTCCTTTTAAATGCGGGGCAAACTTAGTGTTTTCGGGGGATAACTCCAAATTACCTTATCTCTCTTGACCGGCAAACAAAGTTATGGCTTTGTAGACATTTGAATACGATTGCGAATCTTCTTTCATTGCAGATGCCCGCACACATGCCTCATCCAGTCTCCCATCGCTGCACAGATCTTCAACCCATTTGCGTTTTTCCAAAAAACGGCCGGTCTTTCTATATTCAGGAAGCCATTCACGCAACTTGACTATCACTGCTTTTGAATCGGCAAAATACTTTGCTGTATTCAAGTAATGAATCAAAAACCAAAACTCTATCGACGGCATGCTGTCACATATCAAAACATCTTGGCTGTCTTTATATTTTTCTTTCATGCCCCCAAGTCCGGACTTTGCAGCATCATCCACTCGGGTCACATCCGCATCACAAACACAGACGGCAAAACCACCTTGCCCGACGACAGAATCAATAAGTTTTTCCATTTCGGAGTACGACTGCTCGGAGAAAAACCTCGGCTTACAGTCATACTTAAAACCTTTTACACTCCTCAGATGATTGAAATACCATCTCTCGGTCAACCCTTCCCCTATAACAGTTATTTTGGGCCGCCTCAATTCTCTCTCTTTCCTAATTCTACCCATAATACAATAATTAAACTATACATAAATCTCCGGAACCGCACCGAAACGCCCGTTTTTGTATGAATTTCTGATGGAACTCAGTTTGTTCAGTCCTTTAAAATCCGTCAATGGGAAGAGTTCAGTGCTCCCGTCCTCACTTTTTTCTGTAAACCACACAGAATCTTTTCCAAACAAATCGTTTATACTGTCAAGCAGAGGGTCATAATGCGTAGTAACCAGCAGTTGCGATTCGTTGTTTTCCTCTTTCAGAAATCTGTCCAAGATAAAATCCAGCAGGAAAGGATGAAGCGAAGCCTCTACTTCATCTATGGCAAGAAAAGCCCCGGCTTTTATAGCAGCATACAATGCGGATTCTATCTCCATCACACGGTTAGTTCCGTCGGACTGACTGCTTTCAGGCAGGAAATACTCTTCTTCCCCTCTAACATTCTTAACCCTGATTTTGAACTCTGTCCTGATATCATTTATAAATCCATTCTGCAGAATTCTCTCCTTAGTATTGTCATCAATGAACTCCGAATGCGAGATTATCTCCAGTTGATGCTTATCAAGATTAAGCGGAATTTCCTTGACCGCTATCTCCTCTATTCTAAGGTCAGCCTTCTTCGTGAAAGACTTCAGATATTCCCGGAAAGCCTCATCATTAAGCAACTTATTCTTTGCATACGCCGAAAGTTCCGTCTGCCCGGTAACATTGTCCATCCACTTATCTTTAATCCACTGTATCACTGACTCCACATGCTCCACATTGAGATTGACCCTGGACATCGAGGCAAACAGCGACATATTCTTCCAACAGTTTATATTGACTGCGTCCACCTCCGCTGCTTTCAGCTTAACCACACTCGGATTGAACTTGATCACAGAAGCCCCGTTCTCATATTCTCTCCAGAAAACACGTGTCGGCTGATTCGAATCATAAAAATACAGGGACTCCGATGACACACGTTCCCTATTCAGGCTCAGCTTATACCAGTAACGGACACCTCCAATATAAAACTTAACCTCAAAAGACGTATCCTGCTGCGGAGTCTCTTTATCCAATAAAAAAGGAATAACCCTTGTCGAGATATCCTTTCTGGCCGGAACGGCAGTCCAGAATTCATGCAGGAACTCGAACGCATCCAGAAGGTTGGACTTTCCCGAAGCATTCGCACCGAATACAACTGAAAACCTGAGCAGCTTCGTTCCATCCGGCATCACCACCACCCTGTTTACCGACTCATCCTTGACAGGCTCGAAACTGAAGACCGCCTCGTCCTTGAAAGACTTAAAGTTTTGAATCTGAATTCCTGTATCATGTCAATGCAATTTTTGGGATACAAAGTTAAGGATCCTTGACTAAAATTGAAAATAAAATCGGGGCAATCTGACATTTTCTTTGTAAAATAAGGTGAGGATACTCCTTTTTAGAGAGTAGAATATCCGCTGAAAAAGATTTTAGAAACAGAGCCCCAGTCGATAACCTTAAACACTGAATATAAACGAACGCATCAAAGACTTAGGAAACCACTCCTCAATGCCAACCGCAATGGAATGTCATCTTTAATTATTCTCTATTTCCTTTAGTCCAAGACGTTTAAGATAGCTGAAAGTGGCATCGTAAAACTCAGGGAGACGGGTAACATCCTCTTTGTTTCCGTATGGAACGCAGATGACCATTCCTTGTCGGGCACGGGTCAAGAGCACCCTGTATGCATTCAACTGATACAGCTGGTTCATCGGCTGCTTATTCGCACTCCAATTGTTATTTCCGAACTTAAAGTATCTCCAGCCTTTAGGAGTGTAACGCAGATCACCGTCCCAGGCAATGCATGTCCAGTCCAGCTCCAGACCTTGAACATCAAATTCCGTTGCCACGTCTTCAAGAAAAAGAGAGGACTTAAGATCATTCCGGTCATCAAGGAACCAATGAACCACATTGCACTCTCTCTTCACATCTATAGCCAGCGGACGCAGCCTTTCTGCTTTTGATGAAACAACAATTCCGTAACGTTCTGATCCGCGGGCTTTCTTTCTCAGCCATTTCTTTGCTTCTTCTATATCTCTGGTAAGCACTATCGGATAATTCTCGCGTATCTCGTTGTAAACCGACCGTGCATTCTCCTCATCCAAATTCAGCAAATAATGCACAAAGAGCGACAGCTTTTCTGCACGGAATGAGCGCATAGAGACATTCAGATGAAGCTCCGGAGCATATGTCACATTGGTGTTTCCTGACAAGATACGTGACACATTGCCCTCCGCGTATTCTTTATCGGTCAGATGGTCAGATATATAAACTTTCCAGTCAGGGAACATTGTGTTGCAGGCATTAATCCATTCCGCAATACCAGCCTCCCCGTTGTGGATTTCCTGCCCGCCCCCGACCAGACACACTATCACGGCCCAGTCTTTCCGCAGATTCAATGACCAGATAAGGAATTCTGCCTCTGACATAGGAAAATCCGGAACTTTCCGCTTATTTCCATAGCTGCCTCCACGTGCGAGCCAATCAGCTAACTTCGCATGATTCCATGACCTTTGCGCCTCATCAAAAATCGCTATATGCTCAATTTCCGCAAAACCCGAATCTTCTTCAGCGAGTGTTACGGATTCGTCTATCTCAAGTTTACCATTCCGGATAGGAGTTTTTATCTTGTTCAGCATCTGCTCGCGATAATTGTAAATCTCCTGTATGAAACGTTTCACTTCCCTCCTTGCGTCTGTAAGATTTCCTCCGTCGCGTATCTTCTTATCCCGTGCCAGCGCCTCTGTCAGCACCTTGACTAACGGTCCGTTACCGGAAAGGTATACAGCAAGACTTTCCCTCCTGTCATCTTCACTGATTTTCTTAGACTGTTCTATTGCCACATTTAGCCCCACCAAGGTTTTTCCCGCACCGGGCACACCTGTTACAAAGCAGATACTCTTCTCTTTATTATCATGACTTTTGTGTATTATATCCAAAATATAATCCGTAGTCACTTTTAAAGATTTACCGGAGGCTTCTTTTCTGGTTATAGATTCTACGGAGTGATTCATGTATAATGCCATAGCCGCTTCTATTATGGTCGGCGTAGGCTCATACCGGCTAATGCTCCATCGGTCAATATTCAACGGTTTTAATTGAGAATACGACTCGTGAATGACTACATCCCTGATAATTTTACCCAGACTGCGACTGTTCGAAAGGAAAGGATTATAAATCCTGTCATGGTATCTCGACGCTTCCAGCACGTCAGTATACTCATCTGCTTCTGTTGCTACCAGAATCGGAACAATTGGAGCATCATGACTCTCCTTATGGAAATTCTTCAAGTCAAGTGCATAGTCCATAACCTGCTCCATATCCATCTGCAGATACTTGGACTGCCCTGCCTTGAACTCTATACAAAAGATGATGTCCCGTAAAAGCAGCACAACATCCACCCGCTTACCTAAGCGAGGAATTGTATATTCAAATATTATTTCTGCATTCTCATTTTTCCACTCCTCCAGAATATCCTTCATTAGGTCTATCTCTTCTTCCCATGCTTTCACCTGCGGGGGCTCATTTCCTCCATAAAAAGTCAGCTTCCGCAATATAGAATCTGAAGGTTCGCGAATAAATTCTGCTGCCCTGTTCTGATAATAACTATTCATGTATTTAAAATGCAAACAATACAAAAATACGCAAAACAGTAATACACCGCATAAGCCGTTTAGACAAATTGCACCAAAAACAATTGAAACATACCTGCATTATACAAGTGAATCATCAGACAAACTGGCATTCAACCTATTTATATCCAGCATCGGCAAAGGATATTTGGCAAGAGGTGTTCCGGCTGTCTTTGCGATGAGTATCCCCCGCATAGTTCCTACAGCAACGCTCAGAAGATGAGGCATAATGTGGGTTATCGTTACGCTGTTGTCTTTGGCATTGACCTGTATAAAGCGTTTCAAATCGACTACAGAGAACTTGAACCGGCATACACATTCCAGCACATCTTCGGAATGAACCGCATATTTTACTCCGAAATCCAAAGTGATTTCGTCCGTCTCCTCAGCATAATCTACCTTGTTCGAGAATCCGATCTGAATATCTTCTGACCTAAAGGCATTTCCTATTCCGGCTGAAGACATCATAAACATGATCTCATCAACGGATACCAACCTCATCTGCAACACGATATCATTTTCCGACATAGCCGTTAATTTTTATATTCATACTTCCCTGAACGTTTTTCAGCTTTAAACGTATACTTCCCGTCACGCGCATCAGCTGGACAAACATATAAAAAGGCGGAATAAGAGACCATACTCTGCTCACTGGCCTCCGGGACTTTAACTATAGGCTCCCCAAGAACCGCAGATATTTTAGCCAAAGTATTAGTCGTGAAGCCACGTGTCCCGCTCAGCCATCTTGAGACCTCCGACTCTCGTTTTCCCATCAGAGCAGCAAATTCTCTCTGCGTCATACCCTTCTTATTGATAAGATCATATATGCGATTTGCGATATCGATATTGAGCCTCACTTCATTTCTTATCTCAGGATCAACGCGCTCAAGATATTTTTCAAACAGATTATTCGCTTTATCGTCAACCATAACTAACTACTAATTTTATATATCGATATTTTCAATTACTTCTTTTATTGCTCCTTTATCATCAATAGTTTTCCTTATTCTTTTCAACTCTTTTGTTATTATCTTGTCTATTATCCTTAAATCATTCACACATTTGTTCAGCCACACATCATCTTCATATTTTTGTAAAGTTGACACACCGCCATTACCTAAGATCAATATTTTTTCAGAATATCTCAGGCAATAAAGCCTCATCTTACCTATCTTTTTATCTATCTTGTTATTTGATGAAATAAATAAAGGCAAGGCTTTAATCCGCCTTCCTTCGGGCCGAAAAAGATTTTCTCTGGCTCCGACCTCTCTGATTTTATCTACGGCTGAGACTATTGCATCAAAGAACTTTCTCAACTGTGGTTCTTTTCGAGCACCATTAATCTTTAGAAACTTCTCAAACTCAGAGTCTTCTTCTCCATCGTACCTTGGAGAATAAATCTCGATCACTTCACTGTCCGTTCTCAGTATCTGAATCAAACGCCCCATGATTTCTCTTCTTTGACACAAATATATGCCATTTCTTTGAGAACTCAAAATAAAGTTCATTTTTTTGTTAAGTTAGTATGATTTTTACTAAGCGACATTTCCGTACTGCTGACAGTCTGTAATTGACCGTTTAGGGTATCCGGCCATAAAACAAATGGTTACGCGGTTATGCGGATAACAGACTGAACAGTGCGCCTGGACATGTATTCTCTTAAATGCGCCTTAGAAGCGTTGTGGCAAGGACAGTCTGCGGTCAGCACATTTTCTCCATGTCGAGTCTGTAATCGAATAATCCGTACATAATGTTGATAGACAGCGTTATATGCCAAAGACCGGATAACAGACAAGCGGCGACACTCCTCAGTCTGTAAATCGGATACCTGACGTAAGTTTCTATGTAATAGAAAAAAACGTAAAACTGGGTATGAACAGACTGTGCTGTAAGTAAGTAAATTCAGTTCTTTCAGATCCAGTGTTTAATACATTGAGCAATAACAGCATCTTTTTGCTTTTTATAAAAAGCATTTCCAAAAATTCCCCAAAGTTTACTGCTCCGCCACCATCTTCCCATCGCCTCCATCCTCCTCCCCGCGGACCGGATACTCCAGAGCCCGCGAAGGCCCGTTCCCGACCTCCCGGTCAGCCAGATAGATGTGATGGAGTGTCTGTTCGAGGGATTCGAGGGTGCGTTGGCAGACGGAGGCGGGCTTTAGGCTGCACTCCCAGATGACTATGGTGTGCCAGCCGAGGCGGGCGAGGGCCTGGTAGTCACGGCGGTCGCGCTCGCGGTTGCGCTCTATCTTCGTGCGCCAGAAGTCGATGTTGGTCTTGGGGAGGCGGAAGTAGCGGCAGCCTTCGTGGCCGTGCCAGAAGCAGCCGTTGACGAAGATACAGGTGCGGTACTTGCGAAGGACGATGTCGGGGTGGCCGGGCAGGCGCGGATGGTTGAGCCGGTAGCGGAAGCCGCGGGAGTGCAGCCAGCGCCGGACGGTCATCTCGGGCTTGGTGTCAGCCGAACGGATGGCCGCCATGTTCTTATGCCGCTGCTGAGGGGACATCGTATCCATACAGCGCGAATTTAGTAAATTTTCGTAAATTTGAAGGACGAACCAAACAGTACTCCGGATGGTCAGACTCTCAACCCTCAGACCCGACCAGGGCATCCCCGCCCCCACCCTGCTGATGATGTCGGCAGTGGCGGGCCTGACCGTGGCCAATCTCTACTACAACCAGCCGCTGCTAGAGGACATCCGCACCGACCTGGCCTGCAGCGGCACCCTCGCCAACCTCATCACAGTGGTCACCCAGGCCGGTTACGCCCTCGGGCTCCTGCTCATCGTCCCCATGGCCGATATGTGGTCAAGGCGCAGGATAGTGCTGACCATCATGAGCATAGCAGCCCTCATGTCGGCAGCCATAGCCGTCTCGCACAGCATCTGGACTGTACTGGCGGCCTCGCTCGGTCTCGGAGTATGCTCGGTCATCCCCCAGATATTCATCCCGATAGCCGGCCAGTTCTCGGAGCCGGAACACAAGTCCCGCAACATGGGCTACGTCCTCTCGGGCCTGCTCACCGGCATCCTCGGCGCCCGGGTCATCAGCGGCTATGTAGGCCAATGGGTCGGATGGCGCACGATGTTCATAGTGGCAGCCGTCCTGATGCTGCTCTGCCTGGTCCTCACCCTGAGGATGCTGCCACGTATGCCGGGTACTTTCAGCGGCACATACGGAAGCCTGATCAAAAGTGTCTGGAAAATATTCGCGGCCCATCCCCGCATGCGTCTGTACGCCTTCCGCGGCGCCTGCACCTTCGGCAGCATGATGAGCATCTGGTCCTGCATGGCCTTCCACCTTGCCGGAGAGCCGTTCCATGCCGGCAGCCGCACCGTAGGCCTGCTCGGACTCTGCGGAGTGGTCGGCGCCATAGCAGCCAGCGGTATTGGCAGATATGTCCCGCGCCTCGGAATCAGACGGATGACCGCCATCGGAGCCATCCTCCAGCTCGCGGCCTGGACAGCAGCAGCTACCCTCGGCCACACATACACCGGCATCATCGCCGCCATCATCCTCCTCGAGCTCGGCGCCCAGTTCATGCAGCTGAGCAACCAGAGCGGCTGCCTGCAGGCCGTTCCCGACGCCTCAAACCGGGCCAACACCATCTTCATGACCTCCCTCTTCCTCGGCGGCAGCCTCGCGACCCTGCTCTCGGGCATCGGCTGGCGGCTCGCAGGCTGGACCGGCGTCTGCATCACCGGAGTCATATTCTCCGCAACAGCCCTCTGTACGGTATTCTGCAAAAATCAGACATTGCCCAGATGCACATAACGGATCCCGCACTCCCGCGCAATCTCCTCCGCCATCCGCAGAGTCCCTATCGGCGTAGGCGGCACCTCCCGCATCCTGTACTGCGGAAAGAACCTCGAAAAATGCAGCGGCGCCCCGGCAAATCCGTTGTCCACCAGCCAGCGGCACATCTCCCGCAGCATCCCCGGCTCATCGTTGATCCCCGGAATCAGCAGATTGGTAATCTCGAGCCACACCCCCGCATCCCGCATCTTCTCCAGGGTCCTCAGCACCGGAGCCAGCGAGGCCCGGCTCACCCTCCGGTAGATATCCTCGGAAAATGACTTCAGATCGATATTCGCCGCGTCGAGATACGGCAGCAGGTCATCCAGCGGCCCCTCATTGACATATCCGGCCGAAACCAAAATATTCAGCAGCCCCGCCTCCCGGCACGTCCGGGCACAGTCCACGGTGTACTCCATCCAGGTCAGCGGCTCGGTATAGGTATAGGCGAGTATCCGGCAGGAGGTCCTCCGGGCCAGTTCCGGCAGCATCCCGGGAACAATGAAACTGCTCTCCACCTCCTCGGGGCGCACCTGGGAAATGCTCCAGTTCTGGCAGTTGCGGCAGGAAAGGTTGCAGCCTGCGGCAGCGAGCGACAGGCACATCTCCCCCGGATGAAAATGCAGCAGCGGCTTCTTCTCGACTGGGTCCACATGCAGGGCGCAGACCCGTCCGTAGGCCAGTGACACGAGCCTCCCGTCCCGGACCTCCCGGCTGCGGCAGAGCCCCCGGCGTCCCTCGGTCAGACGGCAGCGGTGCGGGCAGAGCGTACATGTCACGCTCCCGTCCGCCCCGGCCTCACAGTACCGGGCCTCCACCCCACCTGGACGGTCACTGCTCATCGAACACCTCCGCCTGATAAACGTACAGGTCCGCATCCTTCCACCCGTTCCAGCCGATTCCGGCCTTGTCCCGGGCACAGTGCCCCAGGAACTCCTCTCTGGTCCAGCCGGTCTCGTCCGCCACCTGCGGCAGGAAGGTCCCGCTGCGGCCGTCCTTGACCATCAGCACCCCGTCCCGCCCGAGCACTATCTCGTCCGGCGAGGATATCTGCCTCAACGGAGATAGTACCGATATCTCGATATGCACCTGTTCCAGTTCCTCCCTGGTCAGCGGCCGGAACCTGTCATCCTCGAATGCCGCTGCCCTGGCCATCTCCGCAACAGTCTTATACAACGGCCTGACTCCCACTATATTGCCGATACATCCGCGTAGCCGCCCATGCAGATGCAGGGTAACGAACGCCCCGCACTCCGCCTTGAGCGTCTGCGTCAGCTGAGTGTCGGACGGCAGCCAGTACTTGCCGTCAAAAGCCGTCTCAATACTCCGCCGGGCCGTCTCCAGCAGCACCTCCCGTTCCTCGGCAGTCAGGGAGAATCCCCCCGAGGCCCCGGTATTCTTTTCCGCACCTTCCTTATACACCACTGAAAACGCGTGATACCCCACCACCTCGCTCTTGTCCCCGTAGACCGCCGCATCACCGGAGTTGCGGTAATTCAGATGCCTGATTTCCAGTTCTTCCCGTCCCTCCATCATCATCAGCAGAGCCGCAATGGGCAGCTGACCGCAGGCACTTGTCGCCAGATTCGGCACCTTCGCGCGGGCATTGTCCAGCAGAACATCCAGGAAGCGGTCCACCGACCCGGAAGCAATGGCCTCGCCCGTAGCCCCGTCCACCCTGCAGGCATCCTCATACGAGGGATAATGGGAAAAATCGCTGCTGATCACAAATAGGTTGTCCTCATTCATATAAGGTCCGAGTACCCGGGCAATCCTCCGCAGCCCCCCGCCGTCAACCGAGCCTATTATTATAGGTACAATGGAAGGGACCTCCCGCAGTCTCTCCTGCAGGAAGGGCAGCTGCACCTCCAGGCAGTGCTCCCGCACATGCGCATTGTGGAAATCCCGGAAAATGGAATCCGCCCCGATGAGCTCGAAGCCCACCTCCGTATCCACCCTCAACCGTCCCAGAGGAGTCTCATACCAGTCGCACTCCACATCCACGGAAGCGCCCCGGAAGGCCTCCCGATGACTGGGGCCGATGAGGAAGACACGCTCATACCTCTCCGTCGGGGCAATGGAAGCATACGCCTCCGCAGCCACCGCTCCCGAGAACACATACCCCGCATGAGGCACAATCACCGCCTGCACCCGTCCCTGAGGCCGGGCCGAAGCACTGTCCAGAAAGCCGTCCACGACAGCTTTCAACGTATCCGCATCGGACGGATAAAACTGTCCGGCCACCGCCGGAGAATGAACCTTAGTCATAATCCCAAAACCGATTAAGCAAAACAATAACTTCAACATCGCACACAAATATAGCAAAAAACGGCACTCGCCCGATCTGCACGATGCCGCAACAAGCCTCCCCCCCTTTCGGAGCGAAGCGATCAAGCCTCCCCCACGGGGAGGTCTGGAGGGGTAGATAAAGAGAAGGAGCGGTCTCTGACCGCTCCTTCTGCTTGGTACCTCAAAAGAAAAAGCCCCTTCGCGGGGCTTTTTCTTTTGAGGTACCAAGCAGAATCGAACTGCTGTACACGGTTTTGCAGACCGTTGCCTAACCACTCGGCCATGGTACCATTACCGAATTGGGGTGCAAATATATGAACTATTTCTCACATTCCCAAATTATACTGCATATTATCCCGCAAAGTTCCTCCAAAAAATGCCTGTCCACCTCATCGAACGTCCCCACCTCGTCACTGTCAATATCCAGAACTCCGACTATATTTTTTCCCCTGCATATCATAGGCACCACTATCTCCGATTTGGAAAGCGAACTGCAGGCTATATGTCCCGGGAATTTCTCCACATCCTCCACCACGATACTCTTCCCGGACTTCCACGCCGAGCCGCATACTCCACGGCCATATCCTATCCGGGTGCAGGCCACCGGTCCCTGGAACGGCCCCAGCACCAGTTCCTTCCCGCCATCCGTCCCGGCAGCATCCTTTACCAGATAGAACCCTACCCAGAAGAACCCAAAAGCCTCCTTAAGAGCCGCGGCCACATTGGCCAGATCGGCGGTCGCGTCCGGCTCTCCCTCGATAAGAGAGCGTATCTGCGGCAGCAGTTCCCGATAGCAGCCGGCCTTGTCGCCGTTTGTATTGATTCTGATTCCGTGCATGTCCCGATTAATTTTATTCAACATAAAGTAACAGACCCTTCAGATAATCGCCTTCCGGATGATAGATGTTGACCGGATGGTCTGCCGGCTGTGTAAGCCTGCGGAGTATGCGCACCCCGCGTCCGGTCTGGGCGGCTGCCGAGAACACGGTCAGTTCGAAAGTCTTCCTGTCCACAGCCTGGGAACAGCTGTATGTAAACACCAGCCCGCCCGGAGCCACTTTTGAGATAGCCGCGGCATTGAGGCGGCGGTAAGCCCTGAGGGCATTGTCCAGGGCATCCCGATGCTTGGCAAAGGCAGGAGGATCGACCACCATAAGGTCAAATTCTCCGGAACGTACGTCACGGAGATAGTCCATCGCATCTGCGCATTCGGCATGGTGACGGACAGCCGCGTCCTCCGTCCCTATATTCACCTCGACATTGCGGCGGAGCATCTCCACTGCCACTGCGGAAGAATCGACCGAAACCACGGAGGCAGCCCCGCGGTTAAGTGCATAGACTGAAAAGCCGCCGGTATAGCAGAACAGATTGAGAACCCGGCGTCCAGATGAGAAATCCCCGACCAAAGCCCTGTTATCCCTCTGGTCCAGGAAAAAGCCTGTCTTCTGACCGGAAGCCCAGTTGACATGGAACCGATGTCCGTTCTCCAGAACCTCCGCCTCGTCCGTCCCGTACGGTGCGGTGAGATATCCGTCCTGCAGGAGAAGACCGGCACGATGCGGAGCTGTTCCCTCGCTCTTATTGTATACGGCCCGGACTTCTCCGCCGCTGCATTCCAGCAATGCTCCTGCAATATCTTCTGCCGACAGGTACATCCCGGCCGAATGTGCCTGCATAACAGCCACTTCACCATACACATCAATTATCAGCCCGGGAAGAGAATCTCCTTCTCCATGAACAAGACGGTAACAGGTAGTCTTATGGAGCGAGAGCGAGCGGCGCAGAGCCATGGCGCAGGTAAGTCTCTGAAGCCAGAACCCGCGCGTCATCTTTCCGTTCCCGTCCGGCATGAACTCATCCGTAAAACTCAGGACCCGCACTGCGATGGAACCTTTCTGCCAGTGCCCTACTGCCAGAAAGCCGCCGTCGTGTGACACTACCTCCACGGCCTCTCCCTCGTACGGATCTCCTTCCACCGAAGCAACCGCACCCGAGAATATCCAGGGGTGAAAGCGGCGCAGGGAGTCCTCCCGGCCTTTACGGAGCACGACCCTTCCCATATCAATTTCCCGATTTGAGTTTGAGATACATCTCGCGGCACACCCATGCGTCTATAGCCGCATATTTGAGCTGGGCTCCTGAGAGCTGCGGTGCCTCCCAGTTGGAAAGCTGCTGGGTCTTAGAGACCTTCTTACCCAGGATAATGGCAGACATCTTCCGTACACTCTTATCTGTGATTCCGTACTCACCCACCATGGCCTGCAGGTCCACGAACCCACGGGGACTGAACTTTCGGTAATACATCAGCCCGCGCACATCATCCTTCACCGCCGCCCCTATTTTCAATATCCTGTCGTCCGCAAGCAGAGAAGCCAGAGGGGCCGGAAGGCCGAGCATATTGAGACGGAAGATATAGGCCTTTTCTCCTCCCGACAGCTGCAGCAGCGCCACATGATGACGCGGCGAGCCTGAGGAGAAACTGGGTTTTGTTTCTGTATCAAACCCTATCACTGTCTGATTTCTGAGATAATCCATGGCCTCCGCAAAATCCTCGTCCATATCCGACACCACTACGATAGGACCGTTGAAATCTATGGAGTCTAGCTGCGTAAGTTCTTCTGTTGATATACTTTCCGGATATTGCATATTCTAATATAGTGCGTTTCTGATCAATGTGAATGTCTCATGGTTGTACTCTATCTCGCCAAGCTCCTCTGCATCGATGTAACGGGGAGTGAAAGGGACAGCCTTGGTGGTGACATCCTCCGTCCCGCTGACGCGGCCGAAAAGGAAAGTCTCTCGGAAAAATCCGGAAGAATCCAGCGAATCGGCCGGCACTGAGGAGGACGGCATGGTAATGAAGGGAGAAAGAGTGGATTTCGTACCGCGCAGCGCCAGATTGCCGTCCTCACGGAGGATACGGTAAGCCTCGCTCACCGCACACTCGGCAGGATCTATAAAACGGAAATCGGGAGAAATGCTGCTGCGGTAGAGGTAAATTCCGCCCCTCCTGTAATTATACAGTTCGACCATAATCCGGTCCATGACTCCCCGCAGCCGGTCATAGCCGCAGTCCGCAAGTATAATGGAAGAGATAGGTACCCTGCTGCCGCTGCGGCGGTGCCGCTCCACCATGGATACTAGATGGTAGCGTACATAATTCTCCACAGAATTGAGCTGTACTCCGGAGATATTCCTGCCTCCAGCGGGGAAGAGAAGGGCATTGCCTACGGTATCGAAACCATAGCGGTCGAAGAGAGAGGCGTTTATATTGTTGTAGCTGATACCGGTCACAGGGCCGGCATAACCTGAGCGGGATACCTTGGCGGAAGTGTCCAGATATGCCGGATTACCCGCAAGAGCCTCCTCAATACCCAGTCCTTCCTGGTTGAAGACCTGGATCCGTCCAGTCACACCGCTGTCTGAAGCCATCTTGCGTATGGCAGCCTCATACTCGCGGGATGTCACTCCTTCCGGGGAGTAGAGTACGCCGACACAGAAATTACCGTCCTCATCCACTCCCTTCAGGGCCTCCCTGATACTGGACTCGATTACACCTACGGCCTTGACGCCTGTACCGCTGCGGTCCAGAAGCGCCTGTATGTCGGAAAGCGCATAGTAGTCAGCTACGGGAGACGGGACTATCACGATCTTGACTGGATCCTTATAGCCGGACTGGTACTCGTCCACAGCCAGATTGTAATAGCGGTCACTCATCAGAAAAAGTGTATTGCGTATCAGCTGTTCCTTCAGAAATGCAGGATTGCCCGCATCTATATACCCTCCGTAGGGACTGTTTGCCCTGTCGTACAGTATCTGAAAATACTCTCCGCCGAAATCGGCTATACCGTCGGAGCCGGAACGGCCTGTGATGTTATCGAAGTTGTCTGCGGTCAGAAATCTTTCTGCGACAGTAAACCCGTCAGGAGAGCAGTCAAATATGCCAATCGGGAGGTCGGACAGTTCCCTGGGATATTCCGGGAAATCCGCGTAATAAATGGATGAGCTGTCTCCCAATGCCTTCTGGGCTATAGGAAGCAACCCGTTGGATCTGTTACGGTCTCCGCAGGAAGAGACTGAAAGCAGAGCGGCTGCAGCCGCCAGGACTGCAGCATGATATATGAATCGTCCCGGAAGCATGCACTACTTGTTGTAGACAAATGTTCCGTTGTCTCCGGAAATCACGACCTCTGCCTCCGGCGCTGTCTCCACATGACCCACGATGCGTGCATCTACTCCAAGAGAGCGGGAAATATCGATCATGGCCGATGCGGACTCGCGGTCGGTATATATTTCCATGCGGTGTCCCATATTGAAGACACGGTACATCTCCTGCCAGTCAGTACCGGACTCTATCTGGATAGCCTTGAAGAGTGGCGGTACGGGGAAGAGGTTGTCCTTGACAACGCGCAGGCCGTCTATGAAATGCAGGACTTTGGTCTGTGCTCCGCCAGAGCAGTGCACCATGCCGTGAATCCTGTTCTTCAGACCAGCATCGAATATCCTTTTCATGACCGGCGCATAGGTTCTGGTCGGAGAAAGCAGGAGCTTTCCGTATGTAAGACCAGTCTCAGGCTCCTTCTCAGTCAGCATACGGCTGCCGGAGTAGACAAGGGATGCCGGCATCGCGTGGTCATAGCTTTCAGGATACTTGTCGGCAAGATAGTGGGCGAAAAGGTCATGACGGGCGGAGGTCAGGCCGTTGCTGCCGGTACCGCCGTTGTACTCGTCCTCGTACTCAGCCTGTCCGAAAGATGCCAGACCCACGATGACATCTCCGTCTGCGATCCTGGAGTTGTCAATAATATCGGAGCGGCGTACCCTGGCACAGACAGTGCTGTCCACTATGACGGTACGCACCAGGTCTCCCACGTCGGCTGTCTCCCCTCCTGTAAGTGACATACTGATGCCGTAACGGCCCATGGCCTTGATGAACTCGTCAGTGCCGTTGATTATAGCCGAAATAACCTCTCCAGGGATCAGGGTCTTGTTGCGTCCGATAGTAGAGGAGACCAGCATGCCGCTGGTAATGCCCACGCAGAGCAGGTCGTCCGTATTCATGACCATCGCATCGCGGGCTATGCCCTTCCACACACTGATATCCCCGGTCTCCCTCCAGTAGGTATAGGCCAGGGAGGATTTGGTGCCGGCTCCGTCGGCGTGCATGACCAGACACCAGTCGGGGTCACCGGTGAAAAGATCAGGGATTATCTTACAGAAAGCTTTGGGATAAAGTCCCTTATCTATGTTCTTAATGGCATTGTGTACATCTTCTTTGGCAGAGGAGACTCCTCTGAGCATGTATCTGCTTTCAGTGCTGTTCATAATCTCTTTTCGCAGGATTTAGAATATTTCATTTACAGACCACAAATTTAAGAAGATTTTGCGGAAAAGTTCATAACTTTGTTGCCGCAGACAACAATTTTTAACATTTATTATAAAAAACCATGCTAACCCTTTCGAAAAAAGCCCGCATTCTGCCGGCATCGCCCATCCGCAAACTCGTACCCTATGCCGAGGCAGCCAAGAAAAGAGGCATAACAGTCTATCATCTCAACATCGGCCAGCCTGACATCGAGTCTCCTGAAGTAGCCCTGAAAGCCGTGAAGGACAATACGCTCAAACTCGTCGCCTACCCCAACTCAGCCGGTAACGAGTCCTACCGCAAAGGTCTGGCCCGCTACTACCAGAACATCGGCATCGACGTGGACTATACTGACATCAACGTCACCACCGGCGGTTCCGAAGCCCTCCAGATTGCTCTCACCGTCACCTGTGACCCCGATGACGAGGTCATCGTCCTCGAGCCCTTCTACACTAACTACAACTCATTCGCCATCGTCAACGACGTGAAGTTCGTGCCCATCACCACTTCCATCGACAATGGGTTCGCCATCCCCTCCATCGAGGAGTTCGAGCGCCATATCACCCCGCGCACCAAAGGCATCATCATCTGCAACCCCTGCAACCCCACCGGAGTACTCTACACCAAGGACGAGATAGAGAAGCTCGGCGACATCGCACGCAAGCACAATCTCTACATCTATTCTGACGAGGTTTACCGCGAGTTCTGCTACACCGATGAGCCCCACTACTCCTGCATGCACATCAAAGGCCTGGAGGACAATGTGATTCTCTGTGACTCAGTATCCAAGAGATACTCTCTCTGCGGCGTGCGCATCGGAGCGATTGTCTCGAAGAACAAGGAGGTGATGAACGCCGTCCTGCGCTACTCCCAGGCCCGCCTCTGCTCTCCCGCATACGGACAGATTGCCGCCGAGGCCGCTCTCAACGCCCCTGAATCCTATTTCAAGGCCGTCAAGGAAGAATATATCAAGCGCCGCGACTACCTCGTAGAGACCCTCAGGACCATTCCCGGAGTCCTCTGCCCCACCCCTATGGGTGCGTTCTACGCGGCTGTGCGCCTCCCGGTTGACGACAGCGACAAGTTCGCCCAGTGGCTGCTCGAGGACTTCTCCTACAACGGAAAGACCGTAATGGTGGCTCCCATGGCCGGATTCTACGCCACTCCCGGAAAAGGACGCGACGAGGTCCGCATCGCATACGTCCTCAGAATCGAGGATCTGCGCGAAGCCCTTATCTGCCTCAAGGAAGCCCTCAAGGTCTATCCCGGAAGGACCAACTAAAACTGAATATCAGGAAAGAAATCCAGCACCCGCTGAGCCACAGCAAGAAGCATCAGCAGGATAAGCCAGAGACTGACTTCCCCTTTCCTGCCGTTGGTAAAGAGATCGAAAGCCAGAAACGATACCGGCACTGCGGCCGTCATCGTGAACAGAGGCGCCTCCAGTCTACTGCAGAATGCGGCAGTCAGTATCGCAAGAACCGCCAGGGCCCCGGAAAACCCGAAAGAGTTTTTCTGGGCCTTGCTTTTTTCCCGCCTGTGCGCCACAGAAAACGCCAATGACCTGAGAATAAGCAGAAAAGCAAATCCAGCCCAAACCATTTCATATGTCTGCATTACCTCTGGAGCCGGCACTGTCAGCGCCATACGTTCCGAAAATACCTGCGCACACTCTTCTATTCCCTGTAAATCAGGGAAAATATACCCGGCAACCAGAACATACAACCACGGCAAGGCGGCTCCCGCCAGACATGCGAGCAGATACCGCACTGGTTCTTGCTTCCTGACATACAGGCAGTAAAATACAATGAATATCTCCGTGTAAATCAGCGGAGGAACCATTATTGATGCCGAGCCGGCCAGAACGACCGCTCCGAAAGCGTATTCAGAACGCAGACGCTCCGAACTTACGTAGGCAAGGGCCAGGAACATGGACCATAGCATCAGCAGGAGTGCTATATGATACAGGCCGAATTCCATCGAGCCTGGGATGGACAGAATCCAGATTAAAAACGGCAGATAAAGCAACCTGGTATCGGCACTGAAAAGAAAACTCCTGTAATTCAGCAGTCCCATGGACACAGATGCCGCAGCCAGGGACAATACTGCCGCCAGCGCAGAAAGCCACGGCGTAGAAAAAAGAGCCCCTGTCCGGTCGGGAGAGCCGGGAAGAAAGAAATAGGAAACTCCCAGCGCCGCAGTCAGCAGCACCATGAGGAGTATCAGCAGCGGGGAGATTCGGTTATCTCTCATTTTCTCTCCGGCCAGTTGATCATATCCAGGGCAATATCACTTCGGTGAAATGCTCCCTCGAAGGTTATTCCGTCTATTCTGGAATAGACCTCGCTACGGGCCTCCCCGAGGCTTCCGCCCAGGGCCGTAACGGCAAGTACCCTGCCTCCGGATGTGACGAGCCGGCCGTCCTTTAAGGCTGTTCCGGCATTGAAAACAGTCAGAGGTGCCATTTTATCCAGACCGCCGATAGGATATCCCTTTCCGTATTTATCCGGATAACCGCCGGATACCACGATGCATGTCACCGCCGACTGCGGAAGTATCTCTATTCTCTGAGTGGAGATGTCTCCACGGGCCGCCGCCGCCATGTGTGCCAGCAGGTCACTGCCTATGCGGGGCATTACGGACTCCGTTTCCGGATCTCCCATTCTCACATTGTACTCTATGACATAGGGATTGCCGCCGCAATTCATCAGACCGAAGAAGATGAAGCCGCGGTAGTCCACTCCTTCGCTCTCGAGTCCGCGGACAGTAGGAGCTATTATCCTGTCCACCACCTTGGACGTGAAATCCCCGTCGCAGAAAGGCACCGGCGAGACAGAACCCATTCCCCCGGTGTTGGGTCCCTTGTCCCCGTCCCCTATCCTCTTGTAATCCTTGGCCTCGGGAAGCAGGATCCAGTCATGTCCGTCCGTCAGTACGAAGTAGGAGACCTCCACTCCGTCCAGATACTCCTCTATGACCACCTTTGCGCCCGCAGAGCCGAAACGTCCGCCGAAAATGCTGTCCAGGGCTGCCTCGGCCTCCTTCAGGTCAGAAGAGATGATGACCCCCTTGCCTGCAGCCAGACCGTCGGCCTTGATTACATAAGGAGGTCTGAGGCTGCGCAGGAAATCCATTGCCTCCTCTTTCTGAGATGCGCTGAAAGTACGGTATGCCGCCGTAGGTATGCCGTGACGGGACATGAACGCTTTGGCAAAATCCTTGCTGCCCTCCAGTTCAGCTCCGTCACGCCCGGGACCCACGAAGAGCAGTTCCTTTTTAATTCCGGGAGACGTGAGGAGGAAATCCCTGAGCCCGCCAACCAGAGGATCCTCAGGTCCGCAGACTACCATATCTATGTCTTTTTCTATCACTGTATTGAGAATCAGATCGAAGTCCCCGACACTACCGGGGATGCCGGTGGCCAGGGAATTGATTCCGGGATTGCCGGGAAGGGCGTAGAAATTTCCGAGAAGAGGGCTCTGAGCTATCTTCCAGGCGAGGGCGTGTTCCCTGCCGCCTGAGCCCAGCAGCAATACATTGTACTTCATATCTTCTTACTATAATATAATAGGTTTGCACTTCAGTTCCTTCATGGCCGCAGCTTCCAGTGTCTTGGGCAGAGCGTACCAGAGATTCTTGGCGGCCTTTTTCGAGTCATGGAAGACTATTACCGAGCCTGGGCTGAGATACGGAACGACATTGCGGGCGCAGGCCCTGTGTCCCAGCTTGCGGTTGTAATCGCGGCTTAGGATATTCCACATGACTATATTGTAACGGGGGCTCAGCGCCTCGGCCTGACGGACAGTGATCTTGGCGTACGGAGGACGATACAGGTTGGTCCGGATAAGCTCGGCTGCAATATCCACATCCTGTACATAATCATCGACCGGCATGCCCCAGCCTGGAACATGACTGTAGGAATGGCATCCGACCGAGTGTCCTCGGCGCACTGTCTCCGCAAACAGGTCCGGATACAGTTCCACGTTCTTTCCTATACAGAAAAACGTAGCCTTCGCTCCCCACCTGTCCAGCTCGTCCAGCACCCAGGGTGTGACCTGCGGACACGGACCGTCGTCAAGAGTAATGAATATCCCGTCCTTCTCCTTCGGGAAAGACCAGATGAAGGATGGATAAATCTTCCTCAACAGCCTGGGCGGACGTATAAGCATAGCGTTACAATGAGGATGCAAAGATAGAGAATAAAAGTTATATTTGCGCATTGAAACCAGTCACTGAAAAGATATGAGCCGAAAGACCTGCATGATACTCCTCTGTATAGCCTGTACCGTACTTGCGGCATCCTCCTGCCGGCGGAACGGAGATATCATACCGGAGGACGTCATGTCCAGCATATACTACGACATGTACATGACCGATGAGGCTGTAAAAGCCGACATCAAGTACCGCAGGATGACAGACACTCTCATGATTTACGAGCCGGTATTCAACCGGTACGGATACACTTCGGAGGACTACACCCGCAGCGTGAACCACTACCTGGAACGTCCTGACCGCTTCCTGAAAGTCTTCGAGAAGACAAAGCTCATGCTGGAACTGCGCGGAGCCGAGCTCAAGAAGATAATAGAGACTGAGGAGAACCGCCCCAAGGGCTGGCCCATTGTCGACTCCCTGGAGATGCTGACTGCCGACGGCGTACACTCGCCGATTGTATACAAGAACATGAGAATACTGTTCTTCCAGCCTGACACTCTCCTCCCCTCGTCCCCTCTGCCGGACTCGTCCGCCATGCTGAGGCCGCGTTATCCGTTCATGGTATTCAGCGACTCGGCACTTAATTCGGACAGGCATTTCGAGTTCCATTCCTCCATCGGATTCATGCACGAACTGAAGTCAACTGCTGACACGTCCGCAGTTGACACCACCGCCGCCAGTCCTCAACCGGCGCATAATCCAATATCCGGCGCTGAAATATTCAGGGAGACCGACGCCGATCCGGAAATGGAGAAAAATGCCGGTAAGGTCAGCGCCATCAAAACGGACAGGCCGCTCCAGTTCAGACGGGACACATCCGAAAAACTCAGACCAACAAATGTAAAAAAGATACAATGAGAAGGATTTCTGCCAATTACATATTCCCCATAACTTCGGATCCTATCCGCAACGGTTATGTGGACTTCGCCGATGACGGAACAGTCACCGGCATAGGCCGGCTCGACGGAGAGACCGGCAGCACCGAATTCTACAACGGCATACTGGTGCCCGGCTTCACCAACGCCCACTGCCACATAGAACTGTCGCATCTGGAAGGCAAGTTCCGCGAGGCCACCGGCATGTCTGGATTCATCGACCAGATCAACGCCCTGCGCGAATCAGCCCCGGCAGAAGAGCGCCAAAAAGCCATGCGGAGGCAGTTCGAAAAACTTTATGCAGAGGGAGTGAGCGCCATGGCCGACATCTCCAACTGCGACGAGAGCTTCGCCATGAAGAGCGAGGGTCCCATGTACACCAGGACATTCGTGGAGGTCTTCGGATCTGAGCCGGAAGATGCTCCCGGGATCATCGCCGACGCCAGGAAACTGGTGGAGAAAGCCGTCTCTGCCGGACTTGACGCCGCCGTCACCCCTCATTCGCCCTATACCATGAGTCCGGACCTGCTCCGGATGGCCTCGGCCGAAGGTCTGAAAGCGGGCTTTATATCCTACCACAACCAGGAATCCCAGGAGGAGGACGACATGATCGGTTTCCACCGCGGCCCCCTCTACGAGAACTACGCCAACCGTCATCTCAGCATTGCTCCGGCCACCGGCAAGCCCGCCGTATTCCATTTCCTGGACCAGCTGCAGAAAGTGCATCCGGCACCGTTCGATGAGCACATACTGCTGATACACAACACCGTTGCCCGCGAGGACAGCATCCGTGCCGCAGAAAGCATGCTGCGCAACTGCACGTGGGTTACCTGCCCGCTTTCCAACATTTTCATCCACAGAACAATGGCCGACCTGCCCCTGCTTATGAGCATGGGCGTACGCATAGCCGTAGGCACCGACAGCCTGTCCTCCAACCACGTACTGTCGATGGTCGAGGAGTTCAAGTGCATCCACAGCCATTATTCGCAGATTCCCCTCCAGACCATTCTGACCTGGGCATGTCTCAACGGAGCGGCTGCTTTGGGCAAGGACTCCGTTCTCGGCTCCTTCGAGCCGGGCAAGCGTCCGGGAGCCGTACTCATCGACGCCGTGGACTTCGAGACCATGCAGCTCACGCCCGAAAGCACCTCGAGAAGGCTGCTCTGAGATATTTGAACAGACTAAACAGCACACATTATGTCCACGATACTTTTTCACAAGATAGTCTTCGGCCCCATAAAGAGCCGCCGCCTGGGCAACTCCCTGGGCATCAACCTCCTGCCTGACAACGGCAAACTCTGTTCCTTCGACTGCGTCTACTGCGAGTGCGGATGGAACAAGGACGGCCGCGCCGACCAGGTCATTCCTACGAAAGAAGCCGTGTTCCAGCGGATGCAGGAACGCTTCGCCGAGCTGCATGACGAGGGTACTCCGGTGGACACCATCACATTCTCCGGTAACGGAGAGCCCACCATCCATCCGGATTTTCCCGAAATCATCGATTTTACCCTGCAGCTCAGGGACCGCTATTTCCCCTCCGCCGCCGTATCAGTCCTGTCCAATGCGACCATGACGGGCCGCAGGGAAGTCAGGGAGGCCCTGATGAAAGTGACCAATCCCATCTTAAAGATAGACAGCGGACTGGAGGAATACATCCGGCTCATTGACAATCCTACAGGACACTATTCCCTCGCGGAGACCGTAGAGAACCTCCGCCTGTTCAACGGCAATTTCATCCTCCAGACCATGTTCCTCAAGGGGACAATCGGAGGACGCCGGATAGACCTCACTTGCGGGGAGAGCGTCGGTCCATGGAGAGATATCGTCCTGAGTCTCAGGCCAAGGGAAGTAATGATGTACACCATCGACAGGGAGACTCCGGCCAAGGACCTGGAGAAGGTGACCGTGGAGGAGATGGAAGTTATCGCCGCACCGCTCAAGGCAGCCGGCATCACCGTTCAGATCAGGGGCTGATGAGAGCTGTAATACAGAGAACAAGCCGGTCTTCCGTAGTCATCGGAGGAGTCTGCCACGGCGAGATAGGCACCGGCCTCAATATCCTCATAGGCATCACCGAGGGCGACTCGGAGGAGGATATCGACTGGCTCTGCCACAAGATAGTGAACCTGCGCGTCTTCGACGACGCCGACGGAGTCATGAACCGTTCGGTCCTGGACGTGGACGGGGATATCCTCGTGATAAGTCAGTTCACCCTCTATGCATCGACGAAAAAGGGTAACAGACCCTCATATATAAAAGCGGCTAAACCAGAGATTTCCGTCCCGCTCTATGAAAAATTCCTCGAAAGGTTGGAAAATATTTTGGGAAAGCCCGTTAAAAAAGGTATCTTTGGTGCAGATATGAAGGTGTCAATCGTCAATGACGGTCCTGTCACCATCATTATTGACACTAAAAACCGAGAATAATGGACATCATCGAAAACCGGATAAAAGCCATCCACGACAACCTTTCCCACTGGATGACCCCCGAGGTTCTGAAAGCCTGCCTGGGCATGACGGACCTGACTTCGCTCAAGCCGACGGATACACACTCCAGTATCACACGGCTGGTCAACAAAGTCAATGACTTCCAGAAACGTTTTCCCGATTATCCCCTGCCGGCATCTATCTGTGTCTATCCCAATTTTGCAAGAACCGTTAAGGAAAACCTTACCGTCCAGGGCGTGCACACTACCGTAGTCGCCGGATGCTTTCCCGCCTCCCAGAGTTTTCTGGAGGTAAAGGTTCTGGAAAGCCGGATGGCTGTGGCCGATGGAGCCGACGAAGTAGATATAGTTCTGGCACTCAATAGTTTTCTTGACCACAACCTGAGCAGATGCGAGGAAGAGATCCGCGCTGTCCGAAAGGTGACTGAAGGCGCTGTACTGAAAGTCATCCTGGAGACAGGGGCCCTGGCAGACGAGTCAAAAATCAGGGAAGCATCCTTCCTGGCCATGGAATCTGGCGCTGACTTCATAAAAACATCCACCGGAAAGATGGAGCCCGCCGCCACCCCCTTCGCAGCCATCGTCATGTGCGACTGCATCAAGGAGCATTTCGCCAGGACCGGACGCCGTATAGGCTTCAAGCCCGCCGGCGGCATATCCACAGCGATGGACGCAGCTGTTTACTATGCCATCGTAGAGACTGTGCTCGGTCAGGAATGGCTGACACCCGCCTTGCTCCGCTTCGGAGCCAGCAGGGTGGCCAACTCCATCATATCAGAGGTGGAGAAATCATCCGTAACTTATTATTAATATCACTAATATCTAAATCGCTACAAGATGAAGAAATTTATCATTATCGCCATCGCGCTTTTCACAGCAGCAGCAGTTTACGCCCAGCCCCGCGCTATCGGAGGCAGGCTTGGATGGGGAGCTGAAGTCAGCTACCAGCACTTTGTCAAGAATGCCGACTTCGTCGAAATCGATCTCGGTCTGTTTACCTGGGATCTGAACCTGACAGCCTTGTATGACTTCACTTTCGCCCAGCCCCAGTGGACAAGCAGAGGAACTTGGGCATGGTATGCAGGTCCCGGTGCAGCTGTCGGCCTGGGAGTCCTCGGCAACAACAACGGACATTTCAACGTAGCAGCCGCCGGCAATGTCGGACTATCCTACTCTTTCTGGTTCCCTCTGGAACTCTCATTCGATATCAGGGCACAGCTGGGTGTTTCAATACATAACGGTGCCGGATTCTACTGGGGCATCGGCCCTGCCATAGGCGTACGCTATCGTTTCTAACCTGACAATTGAATCATGAAAAAGTTCATCCTGATACTTTCTGCTTCCATCCTATTTTCATTAAGCTGTAATGCTCAAGGATGGGCTGTCGGCGGCCGTGCCGGTGCAACCGTACAGTTCGACGCACAATACCACTGGTCCAAAGGCTACGTGGAAGGACGTTTCGGCGCCGGTTTCTGCAACTATGGGGGCACTGTCACAGCTGACTTTTCACTGATGTACAACTGGAAAGCCTGCAGGTGGTATGACTGGACGCCCGACGCGGGGACTTGGTTTCTGGACGCCGGTGTCGGTATCAATGTCGGCGGCAGGGAAAACTATGCGTATGTAGGTCCTGCCGGCATCGTAAAATTCGGCATTCAGTTCACCGGAGGATCGAAACCTGTATCCCTTTCCATCGACTGGAACCCGGCCTTCGGAGCAGGCATAGGCTATTACCGCAATTATTCCAATGCCGCTTTCAATGAGATGGGCCTGACCAATTTCGGTATCACCTGTGTTGTCCACCTGTAACCCCTTAAACTTCTATCAATAAAAAACCGGAACATAGATGCTCCGGTTTTTTTATTTCCCTCTGCAATTGCCCGTGCACGGACTTCACCTCAGTACAGCTCCGTACTGATGGGTGAGTGCCCCGAGAACACGGTTGACCATCTGTTCCACATATTTGTCCGTCAGAGTCTTCTCGTAGTCCTGGAATGTAAGGCTGATTGCGTACTGCTTCTTGCCGGCAGGTATTTTGTCCCCACGGTAGACATCGAAAAGGACTACCTTGCGCAGGAGCTTCTTCTCGGCAGCAAGCGCCGCCTTGCGGATGTCGGCAAATGATACGTTCTCGTCCAGCAGCAGAGCCAGGTCACGGCGCACCTCCGGATACTGAGGAAGTTCGCGATACTGCACTTTCTCCTTGAGATAATGCTTGACCAGCAGACTCCAGTCAATCTCTGCGGCAAAGACAGGCTGTTTGATATCGAACTGTCTCAGACGTGCCGGAGAAACTGTACCCAGCATGACCAGAGTCTTGCCGGAAGCGGGCAAAGTGTACATGAGACCTTCGGAGAAGAGATCCGCAGGAGCCGGAGCACAATCCAGATTATAGAGATTTACTCCCAGACGCTTAAGCAACAGTTCCACATATCCCTTGAGAGTGAAGAAATGCCCTGCACCGGTTGTATTCCTCCAGTATTGGGTTCCCTTGCCGACTAGAAACATGGACAGATGCATCCGCTCACTGTAGGAATCCAGATTATTCACAGGATCGCCCTCACCCTTCGGATCATAGCGGTATACATTGCCCATCTCGAAAAGCTTCAGGTCTCCGGCCTGGCGGTTCAGATTGTAGGCTACCACCTCCAGCCCGCTGAATAGCAGAGTCTGACGCATGGCGTTGAGATCGGAACTCAGGGGGTTGATGACCATCGGCAGATTGGCCTTGGGATATGTCCTTAGACCCGTATAATAGTCAGCCTTGGTCAGGGAATTGTTCATGCACTCCATGAAACCGTTTGCGGCCAGAAGGTCACAGGCCTTTACACGGACTGTCTCGGGATCAGGATTCGGGGTATTGTCGTATGATGATACTATCCTGTCAGGAAGTTCTATATTGTCATAGCCATAGATTCGGAGCACCTCCTCCACGACGTCGCACTCACGGTATACGTCCACCTTATAGGCCGGTACTGTCACCTCCGCCCCACGGTCATCAGAGGAAAGTATGCCGAAATCCATAAAGCGCAGTATCTTTAAAATAGTCTCTGAACCTATCTTCTTGCCCATCAAAGCCTCCATCCTTGCAAAATCCAGCTGTACCCGCTTGCGCCCAATCGGTTCCGGATAGTCCTCGCGCACACAGCCTACAACTCTGGCCCCGGCCAGCTCCTGCATCAGGAGAACAGCCCTGCGGGCAGCATAGGGTATGATTTCGGGGTCGGTACCGCGCTCGTAGCGGAACGAGGCATCCGTCTTGATGCCCAGACGCTTGGATGTCTTACGTATAGAAGTGGGGTTGAAGTAAGCGCTCTCCAGGAAGACTGTAGTAGTCGAGTCGGTTATACCGGACTCCAGACCTCCGAAGACACCTGCGATACACATAGGCTTCTCGGTATTGCAGATCATCAGGTCCTGGGCGGACAGAGTATGTTCCACACCGTCAAGTGTTACGAATTTCTCGCCTTCGGCAGCACGGCGCACGACTACCTTACCTCCTGTAATCTTCGATGCGTCAAATGCATGGAGAGGCTGGCCCATTTCCATAAGGATGTAGTTGGTGATATCCACTATGTTGTTGATAGGTCTCAGGCCCACTGCCTGCAGTTTCTTCTGCATCCATTCAGGAGAAGGAGATATCTTGATGTCGGTAAGGGTAATTCCCATATAGCGGGGAGCTCCGTCATGACTTACAACCTCAATGGGTATGGACTCTCCGTCACCCTCGCGGAAAGAAGATACGTCCGGAAGGGTAAGTTCGCCGCCAAGACCGTTGAGTTTCAGCCATGCTGAGAGATCGCGGGCGACTCCTATATGTGAGGCTCCGTCCACACGGTTGGGTGTCAGACCTATAGTAAACACTGTATCGGAACCCAGGCGAAGGTATTCCCTGGCAGGTGTACCCACTACGGCTTCAGGTTCCAGAACCATGATACCGTCGTGCGATGTGCCGATACCCAACTCATCCTCGGCACAGATCATTCCGTAAGACTCGGCCCCGCGGATCTTGGATTTCTTGATTTTAATTCTGGTGCCGTCGGGTGCAGGCAGACTTGTACCCACAGTAGCCAGCAGGACCTTCTGACCTGCAGCCACATTGGGAGCACCGCACACTACCTGCAGCAGGTCCCCGCCCTGTGAGGCACGTACTTTGGTGATATGGAGATGATCTGAGTCGGGATGAGGAGCGCACTCCACCACCTCTGCTACAACAACACCTTCCAGACCGCCCGGGATATCCTCTACAATATTGATTTCTTCAACTTCCAGACCTATGAATGTCAGAATCTGGGCCACTCTCTCTGGAGAGAGATCGAAAGAGACATACTCCTTCAGCCAATTATATGAAACGTCCATATATCGTTATAATTTACTCTCTTCTAATCAAATAATGAATCTACAAATGCTTTTTTATCGAAAATCTGAAGATCTTCGATACCCTCGCCCACTCCTATGAACTTGACGGGAATGTTGAACTGGTCCGCGATACCGAGGACCACTCCGCCTTTGGCCGTTCCGTCCAGTTTGGTCACTGCAAGAGCCGTGACATCTGTTGCCTTGGTAAATTCCCGTGCCTGGACAAATGCGTTCTGGCCGGTAGAACCGTCCAGAACCAGGAGCACCTCATGGGGTGCGTCGGGAACGACCTTGCGCATGACATTGCGGATCTTGGTCAGCTCATTCATCAGATTGATCTTGTTGTGAAGACGGCCCGCGGTATCGATAAGCACCACGTCCATATCCTGAGCAACAGCGGACTTGACAGTATCAAAGGCCACGGATGCAGGGTCTGCCCCCATGCTCTGCTTGACTATGGGCACCCCCGCCCTCTCGCTCCATATCACCAGCTGGTCAACGGCCGCAGCACGGAAAGTATCGGCAGCTCCGAGCATTACCTTCTTACCCGAAGCCTTGAGGTTGGCAGCAAGCTTGCCGATAGTAGTGGTCTTGCCGACTCCATTGACACCTACGACCATTATCACATAAGGTTTCTTGGAGAAATCGAATACCGGAGCATCTTCCTTTCCCTCCACATCCAGCAGCGAAGCCATCTCCTCCTTCAGTATGGAACGCAGCTCGGCGGCATTCATATACTTGTCACGGGCCACTCTCTCCTCCAGCATATCAATAATCTTCAGGGTGGTATCCACGCCCACATCAGAGGCAATCAGAGCGTCCTCTATCGCATCCAGAACATCCTCGTCCACTTTGGACTTGCCAGCCACAGCACGTGACAGCCTGTCAAAAAGCCCTCTTTTGGTTTTCTCCAGTCCCCTGTCCAGAGACTCCTTATCGCG
>ULLI01007592.1_pt1 | contig 52965 bp, 39 predicted proteins | sample 1951351 | NCBI WGS metagenome assembly ULLI01 (sample SAMEA4835520, study PRJEB28245) | human gut metagenome | biome: gut microbiome; material: fecal sample | place: Denmark | collected 2008 | reverse complement strand
CGTTTTCCGCGTTTTGGGTTCACCTTTGCAGGCGTATGCGACACTTTGCTGGGACATGAGTTTTACTCAGCCTTTGCCGTGGCCCCATTGACTCAGTCGTTGGCATAATAGAGAAAGCCACGGCTGTCGTGACGGATCCCGACGAGACCCCAGTGCACGAAGAGCGAGAGCAGGTGAATTACCTGACGGCGGGGGATGGTCACGCGGCGGCATATCTGCGACAGGGTCAGGCCGGAAGAAGAAACCGGGAGAGCTGCGGAACCGGAAAAGGCGGGACAGAAAGGGCCGGGAGCGGAAGCACCGGAACTGCTACAGGCTGCAGGTAAGCCGGACTGGCCAAACTGACGGGAGGTACTGCCTGAAGCGGCTGCGATGACGGCGAGCAGCTCTCTTTCCTGTTCCGTGAACGTCACCGAGACCGGGTCTTGACGCGACCATGAATCCGAGACCCTGTGTCCGGAACCGGAAGTCTCATATCCGGAGCCAGGGACTCCGTATCCAAGGCTCTGCGACATTCTGCCAGCACTGCCGCCACGGCCATTGTCTGCCTCGCACCTCCACACCCCGATATGCACCGGCGAAGCTAAAATATTCTCATCCGCTATGCGCACGTAAGCCAGTTTCCGCCCGCCCTCCTCCTTCACCATCACCGGCTTGCGCGGGGCAGGCTCCACCGAGGCGATCAGCACGGAACGGCCTTCCGGACGGTACACCCGCATTTCCACCTCAACCGCTGGAGTGCAGTAGACCTGGGCCGCGGCTTCCACCATGTACATCTCCTCCTCGCTGCGCACCCCCGCGATACGCCCGTTGTCCTTGACCCCTATCAGCAGCCGCCCGCCTTCGGTATTTGCAAAAGCTGAGAGCGACCGCGCAATCTTCCGCGAGTCCGAAACCTCGAACTTGAAATCCTGCCGGACGTGCTCGCCCTCAGCGATTAAAGACCGTATGAACGATGTGTCATCCCGCTGCTTCATGGCTGCAAATTTACCATTTTCCTCTTTTTTCGCTACAGCTTCCGCGTATATTCGGCTACGCCGCATATATTTGCAGAAAAACAAGTCATGATAGAAAATATTTTAAAGCAACACATTCCGGTGAGGTTCGTCAACGATGAGAGGTACCGCCGGGGACACATCAGGATCATCAATCCGCTGCCGGGAACGTCGGTGCTCGGGCTGCATATCCCGGACATGAGGAAGGTGGCCTCGCAGCTGGCAGCGTCCGATGATGCCGTGAGACTGATCGTACAGTTCGAGGCGGCTCCGGAACGCAGTCTGCACTACGAGGAATACATGGTCTGGGGCATGATGCTGAACCGGATCAAGCTGCCGCTGGAAGAACGGCTGGAAAGAGTCCGGGCATTCGTCCCGCACATCGACAACTGGGCGGTGTGCGACTGTGTCTGCGCCGATGCCAGATGGGCCCGTCCGGACGACAGGACCTGGGATTTCATCCGACCGTATCTGTCCTCTGACCGGGAGTTCGAAGTCCGCTTCGGCCTCATCCTGTACATGTCGCGGATGATGGAGGAAAGCTCGCTGCCTGAGATATTCAAGATAATGGAAAGTATTGACCTGGAGCATATCCATTCTGACTACCGGCAGGGTAAGGTCAGCAAGGACAGCGGGGACCTGTGCCCCGGACTGACGGCAGGCAGACCTCCCTACTACGTCCGCATGGGCATGGCATGGCTCATGGCCACAGCCCTGGCAAAGTACCCCGACACCACCCGCAGCCTGCTGGCGCATACCCGCCTGCCCGAAGACGTGCTCCGGCTATACGTCCGCAAGGCCCGCGAGTCCTTCCGGACCCGGGATATACCGCCGTTCCAGACAGTTTGATGCTCCTGACGGGGCAATTGCCGATGTTTTCTGCGGTTATTCCGTCATTTTTCCCTAAGTTTGCATTCTGAAATGAAAGTACGGGCAAAAAAACGGTTAGGGCAGCATTTTCTCAATGACGAGAGCATCGCACACAGAATCGTGGAGTCTCTTTTAGAGATGAATCCGCGGGGTGCGGAGTGTTCTGTGCTGGAAGTCGGTCCGGGCATGGGAGTGCTGACCAAATACCTGCTGCGGGAGGAAGGTCTGGATTTCAGGGCAGTGGAGATAGACGGAGAATCGGTGGAATACCTGATACAGAATTATCCCGCCATCAGGCCGCATCTGTATGAGGAGGATTTCCTGAGGATGGATCTCGGGAAAATATTCCCCGGCAGACTCGCCGTCATAGGCAATTTCCCCTACAACATCTCCTCCCAGATATTTTTCAAGATACTCGACCACAAGGACAATATTCCGTTCGCAGTGGGCATGATCCAGAAGGAGGTGGCTGACCGCCTCGCCTCACCTCCGGGCAACAAGGCCTACGGCATCCTCTCTGTACTGCTGCAGGCATGGTACGATATCGAATACCTGTTCAGCGTGGAACCCGGCTCCTTCACCCCTCCCCCGAAGGTGCGCTCGGCAGTCATCCGCATAAAACGCAACGGCAGGACTTCCCTCGGCTGCGACGAAGCCCTTTTCAAGAGAGTCGTCAAGACCTGCTTCAACATGAGGCGCAAGACCATACGCAACTCCATCAGGCCGCTGCTCGGAAACGGCATGTCCATTGAGGACACCCAGCTGCTGGACCTGCGTCCGGAGCAACTGTCCGTAGAGAAGTTCGTAGAACTGACCAATCACATTATTACTAACCAATACTAATTCTTACAGCAATGAAACTCAGACATTTGGCAATCGCAATGACCGCTGCGCTCGGCATGGCCGCATCCTGCGACACCGTCCAGCACTGCGACAGCTCCATTCCGTATGACATTCAGGACGGAAAAATAGTTTTTCAGGTACCTCCCCGCATTGAAGGACAGAAATCCGTACTCGGGCTGACCACCGAACCCATGGAGACAGTGCGTGTGGGCTTCATCGGCCTGGGCATGAGAGGTCCCGGCGCAGTGGAGAGATTCACCCACATTGAGGGCACCGAGATCAAGGCCCTCTGCGACCTGTATCCCGAAAGGGCAGCTGCAGCCCAGGAGATCCTCAAAAAAGCCGGCCGTCCCCACGCCCAGGAGTACAGCGGCGAGGAAGGCTGGAAAGAACTGTGTCAGAGAGATGACATCGACCTCGTGTACATCGTGACCCCTTGGCAGAAACATGTCGAGATGGCTGTTTTCGCCATGGAGCAGGGCAAACACGTGGCGATTGAGGTACCCGCCGCCACATCCTTAGCAGAATGCTGGGAGCTGGTCAACACGGCCGAACGTACCCAGAGACACTGCATGATGCTTGAAAACTGCGTCTACGACTTCTTCGAGATGACCGCCCTCAACATGGCCCAGCAGGGTCTCTTCGGCGAGGTGCTTCACGGAGCCGGCGGCTACATCCACAACCTCGAGCCTTACTGGGACGAGTACCAGGGCAACTGGAGACTGGACTTCAACCAGGACCATCGCGGTGACGTCTATGCCACCCACGGCTTCGGTCCCATATGCCAGGCCATGAACATCCACCGCGGCGACAGACTCCAGACCCTCGTGGCCTTCGACACCAAGTCTGTAAACGGCCTCAAGCTCGTACAGGAGAAGATGGGCCTCGACGAATGCGCCAACGGCGACTACACCATCACCCTCATGAGAACTGCTAACGGCAAGATGATAGAGGTACACCACAACGTCATGACCCCCCGTCCCTACGACCGCAAGTACCAGCTTACAGGCACAGAGGGATTTGCCAACAAGTACCCCATCGAGGGCTTCACCTTCATGCCTGAGAACATCGACACCGACGAGGTGCCTGACCATGAGGACCTCAACGCCCACGGCTTTGTACCCGAGGCTGCACGCAAGGCTCTGATGGAAAAATACATGCATCCCATCCACCGCGAAGTGGGCGAGATAGCCAAGAAGGTCGGCGGCCACGGCGGCATGGACTTCGTGATGGACTACCGCCTCGTCTACTGCCTGCGCAACGGCCTGCCCCTGGACATGGACGTATATGACGCAGCCGAGTGGTCCTGCGTCGGCGAGCTCGGAGCAGTCTCCATGTTCCACGGCAACATGCCCGTCGAAGTGCCCGACTTCACCCGCGGCGACTGGGACAAGACCGACGGCTTCCACTTCGCCTACAAGAAGTAATCCGTCTCTCTGAGAGACATGTGCAAAACAGCAGCCCCTGTCCGTAAACTCTGCGGCGGGGGCTGTTTTATTACCAAATCGGTCATTGGAGACGGATTTGGTTCCAACGATATTTTGTAGGGCGGCAAACACTTTTGTTAACCAACTGAAGGTCAAACAGATGGCTTTTCCATACCTTGCGATGACCGAGTTGAAATGGCTTACGGCGGAGTGACAACATCCCAACACACTATATGTCAACAAGATAACACAACCGTTCACTCCCCGACAATATTTAGTTCGACTCCCTTTCTGGAAAAGCACTTCATTTTCTGCCATGATACTACTTTCCTGCCACGACCCCACTATGCTATTTGAACGTGAATTCAAAATAAGCATCGGCATCAGAAAAAGACGGGTTGTCCGTCGTTGACGGGTGGGTGTAATAATAGTCTGGTCTGCGCTCAGACCTTGCTAAGTTCGTTGTGTCCTGCTTATGACAGTTCGTAGTACATTGCCAATGTCAGTCTGTTTTGCCATATTTTGATTAACTTACTTTAGAATAGAGATTTACTGGGATATCCCTGCTACAGACTCACGGAATATGAGTTGGTGTGTGGATGTCAGAATGCATTCAGAAGCGGTATAATCGGGTATGTACATCCATACATGCATTCAGTCTGTTATGCATCGGCACACGTAAACAGCTGTTCCGCAGAAATATACACAAACCAGCAGATTACAGACATGCATGATGTCCCCCACAGTCTGTAATCCGCATATCAGCATAACGCACTCAACTACTGTTATTTACCAGAATATTACCATAACAGACTGGCAGCAGACTGCCCCCCTGGAGAAGTCCAGCAAGAGAGACGAATGGAAGTACCTGATATCCAGACACACTGAAAAAAGCCATCCGCTGGACTACAGGTAAAATGACGGTTTTGAAGCAAAAGGTGCGGGGTCCAGCATACCTCCAAAGACACATAGGCCTGACAATAAGGAGAATACATTTTAAACCATTTGCTGGACATAGTAAAAGTGACAGCACACGCGTTCAACAAATGCTCTGTCAATGACTCCTCGACTGCGTCCACATTCGGCATTAAATCTCTGGGGCGAAATCGTCAGACCGTCTCCAAACTCTCACAGTCGTTGCCAAATCACCTCCAAATTGCCACTATACATTTTCGTTGCACCGCAACCCTTTCGCCATCAAGAGTCTCTTTAATCACAAAATGTAAGAAGGTCCTGAAAGCCACAAAATATGACCTTTTAAAGCCCTTCTTACATTGATTTACAAATTTGTTGATTTTCATCAACCTCCCTTTTAACTAAAATGCATAGTGGCGTTCGAGAAGCTGCCCGATGCCAGCAACAGCACTCCGCCACGCAGGACATCAGGACAGGAAACGGCATGATAGTATCCATAAGACTACGCTGCTGCCGGCCACTCCGACAGTCAGGCTAGAATTCGAACCCTACGGACAGCTTCGGCATCGCGCGGGCATACCCACCGCGGCCAATCACGACAGTCGCACCTATCGACAGCCGCATGCCGAGGTTCTCGTTGAAAGCCCAGCTCCAGCCGACATTTGGCTCTATCTCAAATAATGATTGTCCGAAACCTTCAAACGGGTCATCCTCTCCCAATGATCCGATTACCATCATACAGCCGACCTTCATTCCTGCCGTAGGCGTACTGGGACGCTTCAGGATATACGCACTGTAGTCCACGAACACATGGGCAAAGGTAGGCCAGCTCCAGAAGTCCGGTAACGTAAAGAAACCGACTCCGCCTCCCAGATAGTGATGCTCGTCGAACATCCATCCGTGCGAAGTGTCGAAACCCACCCATACGAGGTACTGGTCAGTAAGGGATATGCTGCCCCGGTACCCAGCCGCACGGCGAATGCCGCCATCCTTAGCATCGGAAGCAGACTCGGCAGCAGCGGCACTCCATATAAAAGGGACACAGAAAAACAGTGCCACCGTTGTAAGTAATTTTTTCATAAAATAATAAGGTTTTAAAGTTTATAAATGATGTCTAATCCGAGACAAATATACTATTTTTAATCCACAGTCTCTATCACACATGCTCTCCATTCCCCACCGTATTTGACAGCACCATATATGCGTCCTCTTTTTATTCTCCTATCCTGACCTGCCGGTCCTGATTAAGGACAACTATAGGATTGGGGGTCCTTGATAAGTTCATCCTCCGGCTCATATATTAAGCCACGGGCTTGAATCTCTGCCAGCTCCTCATCAGTAAAATCCTCTAATCCCTGTTCTACAAGACTTTCTCTGAGAGAGGTGAACGATGGATCGCCTGACCTAGTGAGAGGCATGACATTTAACTGACTTACCTCATTGACTTTAATTGCTTCCAGCGTCTGAGAAAAATCATACTCCGAATTAAAGGACAGAATGCCGTCCTCAACTACAGCTGTTAAACCAGATTCGGCATCAATCTGTGAATCTTCCACTGAGGATCTCTCCTCTACGACTGTGCATGATGACACTGCGAGCACCAGCAGTGACGCCAGTTTTAAAAATTTTTTCATAATCGTTTTTATTTGTTAATAAGGTTATTTGCGAATTTCAAACACTCCTTCGGCATATAGATAAGGAGAGTCAATGACGATGTAGTACTTTCCCGGCATCAACGGGATATCTATTGCAAACGTTTCAGGCATCATGTCAAAATAATGTGTTCCTTCATACATGATGACACCGTCTACGTTAAGTATATACAGGCTGGTTTCTTTAAGCTCACTAGCCTCTACTATCGCGTTCTGTGCCGCAATCCACGCTTCTACATACGGGAAACCTGATTTATCACGCTTATCCTTAATGACTTTTTTTAATAGGATTTCCTTTTTGTTATCAGGTCCGGATGCGGATGTCTCATGCTGTGCAAAAACATTACTTCCGAACAATAACATCAAGATTGAAATAGCAAGTGTAATTTTTGTGTTCATTGTTTTTGTGTTTATGTAGCACAAATTTATTGCATTAAAAACTTCAACGCAACAGAAAAAACTTCATCACAAAATTTTTTACAATCGTAAAATCACGTTATTATCAGATATTTGAAAGTGCGGCAAATTTACCTGCAAATGTCGCAACTCAGAAAAACTTCATGACTCCTCTTCACCGGCATCAGTTTCGACCTCGCGGAGTTTTTTTACAAGATAACGGCCTAGATGACCATCACGCTCTTTCAGTCCAAGCTTCGCACGGATAACCGAAGCACGGTTGTGATGGGAATGGCCTCCGTTATTCAGCATATTTCCGACATCCGTCCCCCGGAGCCCCATGGCGTAAAAACAGCAATACCCGGCTTCCCAGTCCGTAAGTCCATGCTCTTTCAGATACTTTACAAACTTCGGATGGACTGCTGCATAGGACATCATCGTATCCAGGACAAACTCATTCTTATCCGAAACCAGATTCGCCACCCTCTTCTGTATATTGCCGCTCACATTACCTGTCATCGCCGTTTCTGCAATAAGATGAGCCACAGCAGACAACCTGTCCTCTATCGCTTTTCTGGCCTTCTGTGACAAAGAGGACTCATGCAACATCGCCTCCAGAGCATCTCTCTCCGACTCCAGACTGCGGTTAAGTTCTTCCAAGGACCTGCGCTGATGCTCCAGGCTCTTTTCTCTGAGACGCTGCAACTGAGCCTCACGCTCCATCCTTAAATTCTTCTCACTCGCCTCTTGTCCCCTCAGACGGCTGACTTCAAGGTCATAGCTGCGCTTGCGCAAACGGTCGCGCATGACCAGCAGAGTTATTTACACCACCAGAATGGCTATACAGAAACACGAAACAACTATCCATAACTATCCATAACAATTTGCTCTGCCGAAGAGCCGACAACTCATGCTCGTACCTCTCCTCAATATATTTCGTGTCAGAGTTAAACTTGCGCATATCCTCCCTGCCCACTATATCAGTATACTTTTCCAAAGCGGCATATGCTGTATCATAGTCTTCAGTTGCTCCGTACAGCATCGCTGTCAGCAACAGATACTGCACAGAGGTCTCCGGCTCTGGGTAAGTCTGAGAATAATGTCCAAGAGCCCATTTTGCGGAATCCACATCACCCAGAAGCCTGTAGGTATCAGCTACCGTACCCCACTCCACACTCCATGAAGGCACTACATGGCAGTATTCCCTGAGAAGTCTTCTCACCCCAGGCGACTTTTGCTTTGCCGCCATATACACAGCCACATCGTAGTATACACCTTTCTGTTCTGCTGAAAGGCTGTCCAGCAATTGGTTCTCCACTATGGAAAGCAGGCTGTCCGCATCGTGATAGCGGTCCAGAAGCATCGCGTATTCCGCCGATCTGGACAACGCCTTGGCTTGAAGAGCCTCGTCCCCGGACTTTTCGTAATATATTGCCGATTTCACGCCGTCATCATACGCCCGCTCCAAATCGTAATACTCAGAGTAGATATTGCGTTTAGCAGAATACAGTCTACCGACCGCCTGATAATCCACTGCTTCTTCCACATACTGCTCCGCACGCACATAGCACTCCATGGCTTTCTCAAACTCCCCGGAATTCATATATACGCAACCCAGATAGTACTGCGCCTTGAGCCTCTCGTCAGCGCTGCCGTGACGGGCATAGTATTCCACCGCAGGACGGATGATGCTGTCTGTGGTCACGTCTATCCAGTTCTTGTCCAGGGCCTGCGAATACAGAAGCGCGTAGCGGGCAATGGCCTCCCGGCTCACGAGAAGGCTGCGGTCGAGGCCTTCTAGTATGGACAGGGCTGTCTCCGGGGAGTCCTCCATCACTGACTCGGTGGCATCGAGGGCCGACATTACCTCAGGATCCACAGTACAGGACGTGAAGAACATGAGGCAAATGAGAATCGGCAGAACTGCTTTCCGATGCATTGTCAAAGACACGACAATCCTAGAACCGAGCGGCGGTGGTGATAATTTTTCCATTCATATTGTTTTGTACAAACATAAACAAAAATATCTTAAAAACGATATATCTTCGGCTATCGGATCAGATTCATATCAATTGACCTCGACGAATGCCTCATTAATATTAAAGATGAAGTCCCACACCCGTTCGTACTCCGGAACAGAGTCCAGACAGCATACTACGCGAATCGCCTTGCAGAATATTCTTCAGTACAAGAGCCCGAACGCCTACAGCGGGACGACATTGGCATAGCCGTATTCGATGTCGTCCTTTACTATGAAAACATTGTCTATTCAGCTGATCTGATGCTGTTTCCTGTTACGGCATCCGGCAGAGCGCAACACGGTTGATGACTGATGGAGCATCCGCTATTCAAACAATGCGCCAAGATCCCAGGACAGGAACTCTTCAAGGGGAACTCCTCCGGTGCCTACGACCAGAGAATGAAGCGGGTGGAAGGCGGCTGCAAACTTCTGGAGACTGCGGCCGGCTGTACGGCTTCCGCTTTTTACCTCCACCGCGATACAACGGCGGCGGCTGTCTATGACAAAATCTACTTCGTCATCCCGCTCCCGCCAGTAATAAACCTTATAGTCCAGTTCCTCTGCCGCATTGAGGATATGCGCCCCGACGGCACTCTCAACCCAACGTCCCCATAAAGCAGGAGACGTGTACACTTTCTCAAAACTCATCCCGGCAAGGGCGCTCAGCAACGCTGTGTTGTAGACCATGAGTTTCGGCACGGAATTGTATTTTCTCGCATTGTCACTGGCATACTTGTGCAGGCCTGCCAGCATCTGAGCCTCAGAGAGGGTGGTAAGATAACCTGCCAGAGTAGTCACATTGCCGGCATCCTTAAGCTGCCCCAGCAGTTTGGTCAGCGACATCTCTTCTCCGGAGTAGGTACATCCCAGCTCGAAAAGTTGCCTCATAAGTTCCGGCTTATAGACAGTCCGGGTCATCAGAACATCCTGATCTATAGCCGGAGAGACAATACTGTCCTTGATATACCGGCGCCAGCGGGGCTCGTCTCCGATGAACTTCGCCGCTCCGGGATATCCGCCGAAATAGATATACTGGGAAAGTTCCAGTCCGAAAGCCCCATGCATCTCCTTCAAACTCCAGTGCGGCATCCGTATCAGCTCATACCGCCCGGCCAGAGACTCAGTCAGTCCGTCTTTCAGCAGCAGACGGGAAGAGCCGAGAATCACCACTTTCAGATTGACATCATTGAAAGTGTCCGCATCCCATTGTTTCTTGACCTCCTCGCTCCAGTTGTCTATCTTATGCACCTCGTCAATTACCAACAGATACTCCTTGTAGCCGCCCAGCCGCATCCTGGCCCTGGCCGTATCCCACACTTCTCCTATCCACGCAGTATTTTCTTTCGGGACACCGTCAGACGACACCATCATATTGGGAACTTCTGTCTCCTGCAGAACCTGTCTGACAAGAGTAGACTTACCCACCTGACGCGGACCTACCAAAGCCTGAAGTTTATTGCGCTCTTCGGATATGCGCGATGCAAGCTCTTTGAATTGCGGTCTTTTGAACATAACTACCTCTGTATTTTTACACAAAGATATACAAAATACTCAAATCTTGACCACAAAATGTTCAATTTATGCTTACAAAATACTCAAATTTTAGCTACAAAATGTTCAAATCTTACCCGCTGATGGCACGGACGGGGTCGACGGTTGCGGCCTTCCAGGCGGGGATGAGGCCGGAGAGGATGCCGAGGACGACGGATATCAGCATGCCGGCAAGAGCGTTGCCAAGAGAGAGAGTAATGGTGAAATATTCTGAGAACACATTGAGCGGCAGTGAGATAAGGAAGACCAGAAGAATACCCACGAAGCCGCCGGCAAGGGAGAGGAAGGAGGCCTCCACCATGAACTGCGTCAGGATTACGTAACGCTTGGCTCCGAGGGCTTTCTGAATCCCTATCTGGTTCATGCGCTCCTGTACCGAGACAAACATGATGTTGGCGATGCCGAAGCCTCCTATGATCAGTGAGAATGCCCCGATGATCCAGCCGGCCTTGCTTATGCCCCGGAAGACCGAGTCCAGCATGTCGAGCAGGAAAGTCATCTCGTTGATGGCAAAGTCGTCCCGTTCCGATGGAGACAGACCTCTGCAGGAGCGCAGCAGCAGGCGCAGCTCGTCTATGAACGCATCACGGGAGACTCCTTCGGCGGGAGCCGCCATCATCATCCCCGAGCCCCACGCGGAGGCCAGCACCGTCTTGCCGAACTGCAGCGGCAGTATGACCGCATCATCCGTATTGACAATGGAAACCATGCTTTCCCCCTGTTTTTCCAGCACCCCGACCACAGTCGCACTGCCTCCCTTGACCTTGACCTTTTTCCCGACCGGATAACTGTCGCCGAAAAGCTCCTGAGCGACATTGTACCCGAGGATAGCCACATTGGACCCTCCGCGTATCTCCATCTGCGAGAAATCGCGGCCTTCGGCGAGAGAATAGCTCATCACATTCTCCAGTCCGTCAGTGGTGATGACCAGGAAGGCATTGGAGTAGTTGTTGCGGCGGTAGGAGGCATTGCCGTTGCCCATAATGACGTAAACCACACTTTCGGCGAGAGCAGCGTTACGGGCGACATATTCGAAATTCTCCTCGGTGATCTCCGGCCTCTGGAGATAGTCCCACCACTGCAGCGGCTCACCGTCCTCCCCCTCCTCCTGAGCCATGGGGAAACGGTCTATATAGACGATATCGCTCCCGAAGGACTGGACGCCCTCCATGATATTGGCCTTGAGCGAGTCAACGGCACAGAACACCGCCACTATCGAGAAGATGCCGACAGTGACTCCGAACAGCGAGAGAAAAGTCCTGAGCTTGTCGGACCTGATGGAGAAAAACGCGAAAGAGGCACTCTCCGCAACCAACCCCACCACTATCCTCAGCTCTTTCACGAATTGTTTCATAAAATGTCTGAAATAGTTTATTTGTTAATACCTACCTTGCGCTGGAGCTCCCGCAGCATGTCGAATGCATCCATCGGAGTCATCGAGTTGAGGTCCATTGCCTTCAGAGAGTCCCGGATGCTCACTAAAAGAGGATCGTCGAGCTGGAAGATGGACAGCTGCACCTCCTCCTGAGCGGCGCTGCGGTCCCGCTTCTTCTGCCTCAGGGACTGGACCCGGCCCTTGATGGAGGAGTCCCCTCCTGTACCGGCCCCGGCCTCGAGCTTTGCCAGCACCTTCTCGGCCGAGCGGACCACTTCCGGGGGCACTCCCGCAAGCCTCGCCACATGGATACCGAAGCTGTGCGCGACACCTCCCTCGCAAAGTTTCCTCAAAAATAGGATTTTTCCGTCAGATTCCTTCACTGCAATGTGAAAGTTTTTTACCCTTTTGTAATTTTCCTCCAGCTCGTTCAGCTCGTGGTAATGCGTGGCGAAGAGAGTCTTGGCCCCGCCGCCCCGCTCGTGGATGTACTCTACGATGGCCCAGGCGATGGACATGCCGTCGAAAGTGCTGGTACCGCGGCCTATCTCGTCGAGCAGAATCAGGGAGCGCGGAGTCATGTTGTTGAGGATAGCGGCGGTCTCCAGCATCTCGACCATGAAGGTGGACTCGCCGCGGGATATGTTGTCAGAGGCGCCGACGCGGGTGAATATCTTGTCGAACAGGCTGATATGCGCTGACTTGGCCGGCACGTAGGAGCCTGTCTGGGCCATTATGGCTATCAGGGCCGTCTGCCGCAGCAGGGCTGACTTACCGGACATGTTCGGACCGGTGAGGATGATGATCTGCTGCTTCTCGCTGTCCAGATACAGGTCGTTGGCCACGTACTCCTCTCCGGCGGGCATCATCCGCTCGATGACCGGATGGCGGCCCTGCTCTATCTTCAGGATATCGCCCTCGTCCACCAACGGACGGCAGTAGCCGTAATCGGAGGCGGCCTGGGCGAAGGACAGCAGGCAGTCCAGGCGGGCAATCAGGGCCGCGTCCTTCTGTACGGCCGGAATGGCTGCCTGTATCCGGCTGATGAGCCCGTTGAAGATGCGGGACTCTATGGCGTAGATTTTCTCCTCGGCTCCGCTTATCTTCTCCTCGTATTCCTTCAGCTCGGGAGTGATGTACCTCTCGGCCGAGACAAGGGTCTGCTTGCGGATCCACTCGGGAGGCACCTTGTCCTTGTGGGTGTTGCGCACCTCGAGGTAGTAGCCGAACACATTGTTGTAGCTGATTTTCAAGGACGTGATACCAGTGCGCTCTATCTCTCGCTCCTGTATGCCGGCGATGATGTCCTTGCCGTGGGTGACTATGCCGCGCAGCTCGTCCAGCTCAGCGTCAACCCCCTGCGCTATCACCTCGCCCTTGCCTATCTGGGCTGCAGGGTCCTGGCTGAGAGTGCGGGACAGCACCTCCTTCAGCTCCTGACACTCGTCGATATCCTTGGCAAGCCGGGCCAACGGGCCTTTCCTGTCGGTTTTTTCCGTGAGCAGCACCTTGAGAGGCAGAAACTGGTCAATGCCGCGCCTGAGCTGCATCACCTCGCGGGGAGAGACGCGGCCCGAAGCAGCCCGGGAAAGTATACGCTCGAGGTCGCCCATCGCCGCTATCCTCTTCGAAAGCTCCGAGGCCAGTTCCCTGTCTCCTAACAGAGCCTCGACACTGTCCTGCCGTACGGATATCTCCTGGAGGTCTCTCGACGGCATGGTCAGCCACGAGCGGAGCAGACGGGCACCCATCGGGGAAGATGTCCTGTCGATGACCTCCAGCAATGTAACGCCTCCCGGTGCAGCCGGTTCCACCAACTCCAGGTTACGGACGGTGAAGCGGTCCAGCCAGACAAAGCCTCCCTCGTCGATACGGGAAATAGAGCTTATCTGGGCCAATGTCCGGCCGGGAATATATTCGGTGTCTTCCAGCCTGTTGGATTCCAGGTAGAACAGCAGGGCCCCTGCTGCGGTCACGCCTAATTTCAGACCCTCCACCCCGAACCCTTTCAGAGAATCGGTCTTGAAATGCTTGACCAGCTTGCGGTAGCCGGACTCGAACACGAAGGCCCAGCCCTCCATCGTGGAGATGTAGATATTCGAGGCGGGGGACGTGAACCTCTCTTTCACGCCTTTTTCAAACCCTTTCTGCACCAGCAGCTCCTTGGGTGCGAAATCCGCTATCAGCAGGTCCAGATAGTCCAGATCTCCCTCTGCCACCTTGAACTCCCCGGTGGACACGTCCAGGAAAGCGATTCCGCCCTTGTCCTTGTAGAAGCACAGGGCCGCGATATAATTGTTCTCCTTCTGAGTCAGCACCTGGTCACTGTAGACCACACCGGGAGTCACTATCTCGGTCACACCCCTTTTAACCAGTTTCTTGGCAAACTTCGGATCCTCCAGTTGGTCGCACACAGCCACCTTGTACCCGGCCCTGACCAGCTTGGGCATGTAGCTCTGCAGAGAATGGTGCGGAAAACCGGCCAGCTCGATATAGCCCTGATCCCCGTTCGACTTGCGGGTCTGCACTATGCCCAGCACCTTGCTCGTAGTCACCGCATCCTCTCCGTAAGTCTCATAGAAATCCCCGACCCTCATCAGCAGCAGGGCCTCGGGGCAAGCCGCCTTGAACTTGTAATACTGCTTTATCAGCGGGGTATCCTCCTTTTCCTTTTTTTCCTTGTTTGCCATTTCGAGTCACTTCCGATTTAAGAGAGGCAAAAATACTAAAATCCGCGTAATCGCGATAGATGTTTTACGACAAAGCACATCTGGCCTTTTCATTTTGAAACTGCACACCTTCGGAAGGTGAGACGAAAACGAGGGAAAACTGCGCACCTTCGGAAGGTGAGACGAAAACACGGGAATTCTGCACACCTTCGGAAGGTGGAAGAAGGTGGAAGGAGGATAAGGTGTATGATGAGAGAGCCTGTGGCAGGGGCCAAGCGGAATGCGATTCCGCAACGGCACTGAATCGCGAAATTTGCTGCCGTTGTGGAAACGGGACGGAAAACTTTTATAAAACTTTTATAACTTTTATTATTTTTACGAACAAAAATACGAATATGATGAAAAGACTTCTTTTGCTCGCATCAGCCATTATCGCAGTCATCGGCTGCGGACAGAATCAGAACGGAAAGGGATACACAGTGGTGAAGGAATTCCCTGTGGAAGAGACCCTTGAGCCGGTCAGAGTCATCCACTACGACCCGGTCGAGAGCAATATCCTCGCGCTGTTCAGGGCCGGGGACTGGTGGATATCGCAGAACATACAGAACTACAGCGGGGAGTCGGGCAAATGTTTCTCGCTGCTGGACGGGGACTTCCGGACTGTGGTGCAGTTCGGCACGTGGGGACGCGGACCACAGGAGTTCATCGGCCCATCGTACCACGGATATGAAGGCATGAAGGGCGACTCTATAGTCATCACGGTGAGGGACTGGACTATGGGCAGGCTGATACGGCTGACGGCCCACACCGGGGACGGAGGCTACCGTACAGAGCTCATCCAGGACTTCCACAAGAGCATGAGGGCCATCCATCCGCTCGGCCAGGGACGCTGGCTCTGCAATGCGGACAACAACCGATACTACACGACCGACTCCCAAGGGACCGTCAAGACCTACCTTGAAGGCTGGGGCGAAGGCGTCAACGAAGCCCTCGAAGCCGAAATCACCTACCAGCCTCCGCAGCTCACAAGCGAGACTGTCTCCCCCGACCGCTCCCGCCTGCTGATTTACAGCATCACATGGCCGGTCCTCTATCTGCACTCCCTCGACACTGGAGAGCGTCTGGCTGAAGTGTACGTGGACTACAGTCCCGACGATATCGCCTCCAGCAGCTACTCCGCCGACATCTCCTACAACCCAGCCGAATACCTCGGAGACCACATCGTGGGCATGATCAACGACGAAGGCGGATACAGCCCCGTCCCCTCGCGTATCGTCATCTTCGACCTGGACCTGAAGCCCGAAGCATCCTACAGCATCGCCCCGGCCAATTATTCCGCCATCGACCCCGCCACCGGCATCCTCGCCACCATCTCCTACAACGAGGAGACCATCAGCCTCTACGACCTCTCCGAGTGGCTGCACTAATCCTTCACGTATCCGATTCTCCGCCGCTGCACAGGCTCATCCTCTGCCCTTCCGGCAAGTTCCGACAAAGCTGCATACACATTGTCCAGCTCCTGCCGCAGCTCTTTTGACATCTCATCGATATGCTCTGCATTCTCTTCTCCAACTTTCTGCAACAGATCCATCCTGGCACGCAACTCCGCAAGCTCAACCGACAGCCGGCCTGTCGCAGCAAGATGATTCCTTATCTCGACAAAAACACGCATAATCTCTATGCTGACATTCACCGCCACAGGACTTCTCAGTACGGCTGACAGCATGGCTACCCCCTCTTCTGTAAAAGCAAAAACCTGCCCTGGCCCAGGATTATAGCCAGGGGATATCACATTTTGTGATATCCCTATGAGCATCAGCCTATTAGCCTCCTCTTTAGTTAATTTCAGCATAAAATCATCCGGAAATCTGTCCATATTCCTGCGCACCGCCTGTTTCAAAGTCCTGTTCTCCACTTGATAAAGCCTTGCCAGGTCGAAATCCAGCATGACACGCACTCCGCGCACTTCATAAATCATACTCCTGATAGTTTCCAGTTCCATAGTAACTCCGATTTGCACCAAAGGTATGAAAATACCGGACGCTCCCAGGAAAAATTAAGATATAATCACTACTTTTGAAGATTTTAAATTTTTCGGAAAATATAAAATGAGCAAACGGGTACTGATCATAACCTACTACTGGCCGCCGACAGCCGGCTCGGGCGTGCAGCGGTGGCTGAAGATGTCGAAATATCTGCCGCAGTACGGGTGGCAGCCGGTCATCTACACTCCTGAGAATCCGGAGGCGGGCATGACGGACGAATCCCTGCTTAGGGACATCGCTCCGGAAGCGGAGGTCATCAAGCGGCCCATCCTCGAGCCGTACGCTGTATTCAACGCCCTTACAGGCAATAAGGGGAAAAATTCCGGGAAGGCTTCGACCGGCTCGGGTGCCGTCAACCCCATCAACGCCGTCGGTCACAAGTCCCCCCTGATGCGCCTCTCCCTCTGGCTCAGGGCCAATGTCTTCGTCCCCGACCCCCGCTGCCTGTGGATCCGCCCCTCCGTCAGGTTTCTGAAACAATACCTCCGCGAGCACCCCGTCGACGCCATCGTCAGCACCGGTCCTCCTCACTCCATGCACCTGATTGCAAGGGCACTACACCGCTCGACCGGCATCCCCTGGACAGCCGATTTCCGCGACCCGTGGACCCGGATATTCTACTTCAAGCACCTTCCGCTGACCCGCCGCAGCCGGAAGAGGTACGCCGCCATGGAACTCTCGGTGCTGCGCGAGGCGGACCATGTGGTGGCCGTCACGGACAATATGGTACGGGATTTCCTGGAGGAACTGGATGCAGATAAAAAGCGCGGTACCTCAGGACGGCAGACTGCCGGTGACAGCTCTGTGACTGAGCAGAAAAACAAATTCCACGTCATCGAAAACGGCTACGACGAGGCGGACTTCACCGGCATCACGGCCACGGAGCTCCCGGCAGGATTCAACCTCGTGCACACCGGCCTCTTCTCCGCGGAGGGCAACCCCCGTCGGCTCTGGAAGGTCCTCGCGGAGCTCGGCCGCGACCTCCCGGGCTTCGGCCGCGACCTGCATCTGACATTTGCCGGAAAGACCGACCCGGAGATCCTCGCCTCAGTGCGTGAGGCCGGTCTTGGCGGGCACCTGACAGACCGGGGCTACATCCCCCACCACGAGGCCAACCGCCTGCAGAAGGCCGCCGACCTGCTCCTGCTGCCCCTGCGCGAGGAACCCGAGGCCGCCGGCATTCTCACCGGAAAATACTTCGAATACCTCGCCGCCGGCCGCCCCATAGCAGCATTCGGCCCCCACGGCAGCGTCCTCGAGCGTTCCCTCGCCGCCACCCGCACCGGACGGATATTCGACTGGGAGGAGGAGGCCCCGCTGAAGGAGTTCCTTACAGCCCTGTACACCCGCACCCTCGCATTTGATCCCGACCCCGGAGCCATCTCCGCCTACACCCGCCGCTCCCTCGCCGGCCGCTACGCTGAAATCCTGCTGTAAACGCGCATGACATTTTATCCATTTCTGTCATTATACTGGATAAAATTCCCTATTTTTGTATAGTATAGTGAACATAATGGATAAAATCAGTAAACCAATGAAAAAACATCTGCACCTGATTCTGCTGGCGGCAGCAATGCTTGCCGCTTCCTGTGACAGAAATGCCGTAAGGACAGTAAACCTCGAAAACATTCCCACTACGGAACCCTATACTGCCGGCCTTGAGAGCATCGTGCAGAAAATAGAGACAGTGGAGCTCAAGTGCGACAGCCTCTACGACATCAGAATCTTTGCAGACTATGACGGACGGCTGTTCGGCAGTACCGCTGACAACAAGCTGGTGATCTTCTCCGAGGACGGGACCCTGCTGCACGCCTACAACAAGGTCGGACGGGGACCTGGCGAGTACGTCTGGCCGGTATTCTCCTACGACCCTTACAATCATGAGATACTGGTCTATGACGGACAGAACAAGGTCATACGTATGGACAGCGACGGCCGGTTCATAGACGAGGTGCGCAACAGCCTCACCGGCGTGCTGGGTGACATCATCGCCGTGTCCAAAGACCGCTACGCAGCCACAAAGATGTCAAACACGGAGCGGGACAGCAGCATCATATACCTGGACCGGGACCTGAACATCACAGGCAAAGCCCTGCCCATATACAACAAGGGCCAGCTCTCGACCAAAGGCCTCATCGCAATGGAGCCCGTCCTGCTCTACAACTCCACTCCAATGTTCAAGCCCATTGGCGGATTCACCTACTACACTTTGGACGGTGCACCCTACCTGCACGTCGAGCTGGGCCGGTACGCGCAGCCTGAGGATGAGGCCACAGTCGTCGGCGTAGATGAATCAAATTACCTTATCCAGGGCCTCGAGGACATCTGTGGAGACTGGTACCTCGCAGAATTCTACTACGAAAAGGGGATGTGCGTCTTCTACGAAGCCGTCAACACGCGCACGGGCGAACACGCCGTCCACGACATATACACCGAACAGAACATGGAGAACGGGGAGGACGAGGGCTTCCTCTTCCGCCACGACGGAGAGACCATGCGCGTCTACCCCCAGTACGTCAAGGACAACGTCCTCTACTGGTCCCGTTTCTCCGGCGACGGTTCCACCACCCTTTACAAACTGACTCTGAAATAAAAACGAATGTCCCTCCTTAAAAATATCCTCACAGCAGCAGTCCTCGTACTTTTATCCGGAACTGCAGCCTGTAATCTGAAAACGCAGGACCAGGAATCAATGAATGCCCGGACCAGAATGCTTTACAATCTATCGGCCATAGAGACGAAATATGAGGGGAAGTTGCCGATAGTGAAAGATACGGTTATTTTTGAGGTCGTGGACTATTATCGTAAATGGGGGCCGGACAGCCTGCTGGCCAGGGCACTGGAAATGCAGGGCGCGGTATATTTTGAAAGAGACGAGCCCATAAGAGCCCTGGAGTCCTATAAAGATGCGATACAAGCTCTCCAGCATACTGAAAATACAGAACAACTGGGCTCTCTGTATTATCAGATCGGCACTTTGTACGAGCTCATCGTAGTCGACAAAATTCAGGCAGCGAAAAAATACCGGAAGGCAATAATGTATTTCAACATCGATGCTCCTTCTCCAAAATCCACCCGTCCATATCTGTCCCTGGCAAGAGTACTTCTCCCCGACTCAACTGATGCAGCCTTGAAATACATCAATGCAGGAATCATGTCTGCCACAAAATACAACGACACGGCGTCTCTGGCTGAAGGGATGTTCCTTACCGCAAAGTACTGGCAGGATAAGGGAGAATATGAAAAAGCGGTTCAGGTATCGACAGATGCATTAAATGACAAATCACTGGATTCTCCATACGTCAGATACAACTTCAGGAATCAATTTTTAGGGACGGCAGCCACCGGTTATACGGAAATGAATTATCCGGATTCTGCGGAACTGATGCTGCAGGAAATGACTCTGAACAGCACTAATGATTCCATAATATATTTCCGTACCCGGGAAATACTGGCAAGGAAAAGCGGAAATTGGAGGGATGCAGTAGAATCCCATGACACATACAACATTCTGAAAAACAACATAAAGAAAAAGGGAGAACAGGTCGGTATAGCTGAAGCTGAACAAAGCTACTCGGCCATGCTTGCCGAGACTGAATACAAGAATCAGAAACGGACAATGGTCATAATGCTGCTGGCCTCGACACTTTGTCTGGTATCAGTATTCGCGCTGGTTGTCGTAGTGTTTATGCGAAAACTCAAAAAGCAGAACAAAGTCATCGACTATATGATGAGGGAGCTGTCAGAGACTGCTGACACAGTTTTTGATGCCTACGTGAATGTACGGAACCCTGAAAACTTTCATTTGAAATTCAGTTCCCTGATAGATAATTTTTTCAAAAAGAAAAATCCCAAGCAGTTGACTTCAGAGATAATTGAGGTTCTATACCCGGGGTATGTTACATATTTGAGAAAACAGTTTCCGTCTCTTACAGACAACGATCTTTTTATCATATCCATGTTGGTTTGCAACTTCTCGACAAAAAGCATGACTGTTTTTTATGGTCATAACGAGAATGCAATCTATACCGCTAAAACAAGAATCTCTAAAAAACTGGGGGCGGACAAGCCGCTTTCAGAGTACTTGAACGAGCATCTTTTATCTTACACGAAACTTTCCAGGATACACAGGAAGCTGTTCTAGCGCAATTTTAACCATGTAAGGATAATATTTATTCTGTACTCTCATTATCAATGTTTTACAATGGCAATGTAAGGTCTTGATTTTTGGTTAAAACTGGTTAATATTTTATTTTTGGACTATAAACCATTAAAACAAAAATCATGAATCCTAAACTAGTGAACCTAATAAAAATCACAGCAATCTGTCTGATTGCTGTAGTCCTGGCCGGTTGTAATAGAAATGATACACTTAAGGTAGTCACCCTCGGTCAGGAGATAAAAACTAAGGCTGAAAGGCTTGAGCCGGAAACCACGCTTACGCTTCCTGACTTGATATTTGCTAAAATGGCCTGGGTCTATAACGACAGGTATGCTGTCCTGGCACTGAAAACACGTGATTTTTCTACCGCTCTATATGACATGCAGACAGGGGAAATCCTGAAAAAATTCCTGCATTACGGGAACGGCCCTCAGGAAATTCTTTTGGCATTATACAGGATGGTGGGAGACACTCTCACTGTCAGAGACATGAACAGAGGCAAAATGTATTTGATACCATTGGCAAAATTACCTGACATAGAGATTATTGAACAGCAGGCAAATATTTTCTCAGCCGAATATATTCCATACAAAGGAAAATATCTGGCACTTAATCCCTACTTCTTCAAGAACGAGAAAATGGGAATAGATACCAAAGAAAATATGTTGCTTGTAAGTGATGGAGCCGAACGTGAGTTCCATGATGACAAGCTGCTTGCAATCAACGTCGTACAAGGGACACTGCTTTACAACAAGAATCGTGACAGAATCGCATTTCTAAACGGCTCGGACCCTCTGATAACTATTTTCAATTCAGAACTCAACCCGGTCGTTGAAGTAAAGGGGCCAGTTGATTACGAAGTCTCATACATTCAGCCTAAGGATTCGTATGAACTGGTATTCTACGGCAACATCTGTACTTCATACAGGTCCGCTGCATCTGATGATCAGTACATCTACGCTCTGTACCATGGCAGTGTACGGGACGCACGTAAATCAGGTGCTGAATCAAATCATTACCTTTTCGTCTTTGACTGGGATGGAAACGTAATAAAGAGCTTCGTACTTAACGGTATCACAAGTACCCGTTCTACAATCAGCTTAGGCAATACCCCGGGAAGCATATACGTTTCCAATCTCGATAACAAAACGGATGCATTCTGCATAAAAAAGTTCAGCTTTGATTTATAAACTTTACTATATCACCACCCATTTTGTCATCATAGTTGTTCTTATAATGTGTACAGCATGTAAGAACAATTATGATGACAAAATTAATGCATTGGATTGCTTTCTCTCCAAAGACACCTGCTCTCTGACCGGTGCCTCTTCCTTCGTAGTATCCAGGATAATTGCGGTCACTCCTGAAGAATCTTGTATATTATATATAACAGACATAGGCTGTTCCCATTGCATAATGCAGATAGCCGATGATGCTCTGGAATTAAAGAACCTCGGTTCATCTCTGAATATCTGGATCATTCCTATTTCTGAAGAGCCTCCGTATCTGATTGAATATTTTCTATTTGAAAAAAAAGATGAAAACAATCTGAGAGATTTACCATTTAGAATTACTGTGTTAGACAATATTGTACTTTCAGACGTTTCTAAAGGACTTTATAAAATAAATAATGGAGAAATATTAAATTTCTTACCTAGATAAGCCGCTATATCGAAACAAACTATGAGATATATTAAATTTTTCGTTATATTTGCATAGCAACATTTAACAACTGACCTTATGAAATATCTACGTGCACTCTGCGCTGCTGCAGTACTTTTGTCCTGTTCCGTTACAGGTTATCTCAGCGCACAGAATGCAGTATCCCACTATACCGATTCTGCACAGGCAACTCCGCGCCACTGGGACTTCACCCTCGAGGACGTAATCGTGATGGCCCAGAGCAAGTCGCTGCCTGCATTAGTGGCCAGATACTCATTCATAAGCAGTTACTGGCAGTTCCGGTCCTACAAGGCGCAGTTTCTTCCCTCGCTGAACCTGGGGGCTGACCTCGGGCAGTACAACCGGTCTATCGTAGCCCTGCAGGACGCCGAGACCGGCGAGACCCACTACGTCCAGAACGACAACATGAACAACTCCCTCCAGCTGTCCATCGACCAGAACATTCCCTTCACCGGCGGTACTGTATCCCTGAACACCTACCTCAACCGCTTCGACCAGTTCTCCCCCTACGGAGACATGGCCTACAACTCCAACCCCGTCAACATCGCCTACTACCAGCCCATCTTCCAGTACAACCGGCTGAAATGGGAGAAGAAGACCGAGCCCAAGCGCTACGAGATGTCCAAGCGCGTGTATCTCGAGGACATGGAGGAGATAGCAGTTACGGCCACAACATACTTTTTCAACGTGCTCCGCGCCCAGAAGAGCCTCGAGATGACCCGCAGCCGATACGAGAGCACTCAACAGCTCTACGCCATAGCCCAGGAGAGATTCGGCATCGGCACCTATACGAAGGATGAGCTCCTGCAGATGGAGCTTCAGTTGCTCAACGCCGACATCGCCGTGGCCAGCGCCGAAGTGGAGCTGCGCCAGGCCATGCTCAGCCTCCGGTCCTACCTCGGACTGACCGACGATACAGAATTTTCCCTCATCACTCCGACCCACCACTCCGACATCACCATAGACGAGGAGGACGCCGTAACCCGCAGCCTGCAGAACACCTCATTCAGCCTCAACAACGAGATCAACCTCATCGAGGCTGAAGCGGCCATTGCCCAGGCCAAGGCCGACCGCGGATTCAGCGCCACCCTCACGGCCCAGTTCGGTCTGACCCAGACCGGCAGCGACTTCGTATCCTCCTACCGCAACCCCATTGACCAGGAAATCGTCGGCCTGAGCCTCAGCGTGCCTATCGTGGACTGGGGTCTCGGAAAGGGTAAGGTACAGATGGCCAAGACAGAGCAGGAGATAATCCTGACCCAGGTCGAGCAGGAGATCATGGAGAGACGCCAGGACATCTACATCAGGGTGATACAGTTCAACGCACAGGCCAAGCAGTGCGATGTCTCGCAGAAGGCTGACGGCATAGCCACCGAGCGCTTCGAACTGGCCCTCCAGCGCTTCCGCAACGGCAGCATCAGCATCCTCGACATCAATACGGCCCAGAATGAGAGGGACGAGGCTTCTGCACAGTACATAGAGGAACTGGCCAATTACTGGAACTACTACTACAGCCTGCGCAAAGACACCCTTTACGACTATATCTACGGCAAGGACCTCGACGCCGAATTTGACAAACTCATAGACGAATAGAAACATAAGACAATATGAAAAAACTGCTGATACTGCCGCTGCTGGTCCTCACCGCTGCCTGCGGCCAGAACAAAAAGGACGTGGAAGAAGACACCCTCACCCGCCTCTCCCAGGCAGTGAAGGGCAATTACGTGGATACCATGACGCTCCGACTCCAGGACTTCACCCGCCAGACCATAAGCAACGGCAAGCTCATGGCTGTCCGCAAGAGCACCCTGCGCTTCGGGACCACCGGCACCATCGAGCAGGTCAATTTCATCAACGGCCAGAAGGTCCGTGAGGGAGAGCTGATAGCCTCCCTCGACCAGGAGAATGCCTCCATAGCCTTGGCACAGGCTGAGAATGCCCTGAGCAAGGCCCGCATAGACATGAACGACGTACTGATAGGCTTCGGATACGGGGACGCGGACACTTCCAATGTACCTCCCGCCACTATGGCCATCGCCCGCACCCGCTCCGGCTACGACGACGCGGAGCAGACTTACCGCAAGGCCCTGAGCGACCTTCGCGGCACGAAGATAACGGCACCGTTCAGCGGCAAGGTGGCCGGCATCAAGGCCAGAGTCTATGAGAATGCTCCTTCGGAGGAGTTCTGCACCCTGATTGACGACAGCAGTTTCGAAGTGACATTTCCCCTCCTGGAGTCGGAGATACCCTCCGTCAGGACAGGCATGCCGGTGAAGATATCCCCCTTCAACAACCCTGACAAGACCTACACCGGACGCATCACCGCCATCAACCCCATGGTGGACGAGAAGGGCCAGATCCAGATAACCGCCTCCGTGGGCAACTCCGACGGCAACATGATGGACGGCATGAACGTCCGCGTGACCGTTGAAGAGATTATCCCCGCACAGCAGGTAGTGCCCAAAAGCGCGGTGGTCATGCGCGACAACGAGGACGTACTCTTCGTCTATCAGGCTGCCGACAGCTCGGCACGCTGGGTCTACGTGGACATCCTGATGTCCAACAGCGGGAGCCATGTGGTACAGGTAAATCAGGAACGCAACGCCCAGCTGGAACTGGGTGACGCCGTCATCATATCCGGCAACCTCAACCTCGCACACGAATCTAAAGTCATCGTAAGACAATGATCCGCAAGCTCATCAAACGGCCTGTGGCGGTCTCCATGGTGCTTTTCGCCGTGGCAGTCCTCGGAGCGGTGTCCATCAAGCTGATACCGGTCTCCCTTATGCCGGACGTGGACATCCCGCAGATTACAGTACAGGTCAAGGTCGAAGGCAGCTCCGCCCGTGAGATGGACGAATACCTCCAGCCCCTGCGCCGCCAGCTCATGCAGATACCCTCGCTGACCGACATCCGCTCCCAGTCCGAGAGCGGAGTGGGCATCATCCGCCTGAGCTTCGACTACGGTGCCGACATCGACTTCATCTTCGTGGAAGTCAACGAGCGGATAGACAGGGCCATGTCCTCCCTTCCGGAAGGGGCTGAGAGACCCAAGGCCCTCAAGTCCAGCGCGACCGACATCCCCGCCTTCTTCGTCAACATGACAGTCCGGGACACCTCCCGCACCATGGAGCTGAGCCGTCTGGCCTCCAGCGTCATCTCCAAGCGTATAGAGCAGATACCGGAAGTGGCGATGGTGGACCTCAGCGGGCTGGTCTTCCCGGAGATACTCATCATCCCGGACATTGACAGGCTCACCGCCATAGGCGTCACTCCCGAGCGACTCTCCGAAGCCATCGAGGCCAACAACATACGCCTTGGCAACCTGTCGATACGCGACGGCCAGTACCACTGGAATATCCGCTTCAACTCCGAAATCAATTCCAAGGACGACATAGAGAATATCCGTCTCAATATCGGCGGCCGCGTCTACCGTTTCAGCGAGCTGGCCGAAGTCATAGAACAGCCTGCCTCGGAGGACTGCCTCATCCGCTCCGACGGCAGCCGGGCAGTCAGCATGGCCATAATCAAGCAGAGCGATGCCAGGATGAACACCCTTCAGGATGAGCTGAACGACCGCATCGAGGAGTTCCGCGATGATTATCCGGGAGTGGAGTTCACCGTCACCCGCGACCAGACCGAGCTGCTGCGCTACACCATAGAGAACCTCGAACAGAACCTCTACGCCGGCATCATCCTCGCCAGCATCGTGATTCTGCTCTTCATGCGCAACTTCCGCTTCTCTCTGCTCATCATCCCCACTATCGTAGTCTCCCTGCTGACCTCGATGCTCGCCCTCTTCCTCATGGGCATAAGCATCAACATCATCTCCCTGGCCGGCCTCATACTCAGTGTCGGAATGATGGTGGACAACTCGATTATCGTCATAGACAACATCACCCAGCGGTGGGAGAGGGGCGACACTCTGGAGGATGCCGTGGCCATAGGCTCGGGAGAGGTATTTGCCCCGATGCTCAGCTCCATCCTGACCAACTGCGCCGTCTTCGTACCTCTCGTCTTCCTCAGCGGAATAGCCGGAGAGATATTCTTCGACCAGGCCGTGGCCATCACCGTAGGTCTGTTCTCCTCACTGCTCTTCGCCGTCCTGGTGGTTCCCGTCTACTACTACGCGATGTACCGCCGCCGCGGACGCAAAATGGACAACAAGTACCTTGCCCGCATAGACCGTTTTCTGGAATTGGGCCCCTCCTACGAGAAAGCCCTGAAATGGACATTCCGCCACCAGGGTATTGTCCTGACTCTGATGGCAGTGTCCATACCTCTATCCGTACTGCTGTTCATGGAACTGGACAAGAGCACCTTCCCTCCGGTAACCAAGAGCGACATCGTCCTCAACGTAGACTGGAACAGACCTGTGACCATCACTGAGAACGACCGCCGCAGCACCACCCTTGTAGAGGCCGTAAAGCCACATACAGCCCAGGTGACACAGATGTGCGGCACCCAGCAGTTCCTCATGCCCCACACCAGGGACATGAGTCAGAGCGAGGCACAGATATACTTCAGGGCCCATACCGCAGAAGGTCTTGACAGTCTGATGAATGAGGCCGCTGCCTTCCTCAAGGAGCACTATCCGGACGCCTCGTTCAACTTCACGGACGCCGGCAACCTCTTCACCCTCATGTTCTCCAGCGACGGCTCGAAACTGACTGTACAGATCAGCGGCCGTGACGGACGCACCCCGGAACCGGACCGGCTCAACACCATTCTCTCGGAGATAAGCGAGGCCGCACCGGATGTGTACATCTCTCCTGTAAGCTGGCAGGAACAGATAATGCTCGTACTGGATATCGAGAAAATGTCCCTGTACAACATCTCCTACTCAGAAGTCCTCAGCACCCTCCGCAAACGCACCAGGGAAGACAATATCTTCTCGATTACCACCGGCGACTACTCCATTCCCGTGGTGGTCGGAGATGAGAACCGCTCCGCTGACCTGCTCAGCGGCAGCATCCGCAACCAGGACGGGGCCGACATTCCCCTGAACGCCTTCATCACTGAAGGCCGCAGCAGGGACCTGAAGACCATTGTCTCCGGGATGTCCGGCAATTTCTACCCCCTCGAACTGGATATTCCCGACTCTCAGGTGCCGGAGGTCATGGCCGCAGCGCGGGATATTTCCATTGAGGACGGCACGTGGGACGTGGCTTTCAGCGGCTCATATTTCTCCAGTCGCGAAACCATACGGGAGCTGATGATGATAGCGGTGGTGGCCATACTGCTGCTGTACCTGATACTCGCGGCACAGTTCGAGTCCATCATCCAGCCGCTAATCATCCTGTCGGAGATAGTGGTGGACATCTTCGGAGCCCTCCTGCTGCTGTGGATATGCGGGGGAGGTATCAACGCCATGTCCATGATAGGAATAGTCGTGATGAGCGGTATCGTAATCAACGACTCCATACTCAAAGTCGACACTATCAACCGTCTCCGCAAGGAGAACGGCTACGGCCTGCTCAGGGCCATCATGACTGGCGGCTCGCGGAGGCTCAACCCAATCCTGATGACGACCCTGACCACAGTACTGGCCATGGTGCCTTTCCTCACCCGCGGGGACATGGGCTCCGACCTGCAGTACCCGATGTCGATAGTGATGATCGGCGGCATGATCATAGGTCTGATTGTCAGTATTTTCGGCATTCCATTGATTTACTACCGGATCTATAGGAAGAAGAGGAGATGAAAGGAGGTTTCAGGATACCGTCATTCTCTGTGCTGCTTATCTTCGCGGTACTCACGGTCATCGGTGCGGCCATGCTGCCGTCCCTCAACCTGCAGTACCTGCCGAGAGACAAGCAGCAGACCATGTCGATTTCATTCTACTGGCAGGATGCATCGGCAAGGGTCATAGAGAGCGAGGTGACCTCCAAGATTGAAGGCTATATATCCTCGATCAAGGGTATCAGCCGCGTATCCTCGATGAGCCGCAAGGAAGAGGGCTCCATAGACATCACTCTCAAGAAAAAAGAGGATGTGGACGCCGTCCGGTTCGAGATATCCTCGGCCCTCCGCTCCCTCTACGACCAACTGCCGGACGGAGTATCCTATCCGGAGCTCTCAGTCTCCACCGGCGGAGCCAATGTTGACCCCATACTCACCTACACCGTCAATGCGGACCTGCCCACCAACCAGATAGAACAGTACATCAACGACCACATCCTCAAGGACCTGTCCATCATCGAAGGAGTGAGCTCCGTAGTGCTGTCGGGAGCTACGCCGAATTACATGGAGATAGCTTTCAATCCGGAGAAGATGAAAGCCGCAGGAGTCAGTTCCTACGAACTCTACAATGCCGTTTCAACCTACCTGGAGGGCACCAGCGTAGTCGGAAGTGCCCCTGCGTACAACCCCGACGAGGAACCGGACATCATCCTGCGCAACGCCCCGGTCGAGCTCAGCAGAGTACCCGTAGCCAACAAGGAGGGCCGCATCATCAGGCTGAGCGATGTGGCAAGTATCACCCTCAAGGAGAAAGTGCCAAGTTCATACTACCGCATCAACGGCCTCAACACTATCAACATCACTGTATACCCGGAGGAATCCATCAACACCGTCCAGGTCTGCCGCACAGTGGAGGAGACCATGACACGGCTCGAAACCGGCTTCCCGGAATCCTTCTCTGCCCTGAAGGCCTACGATGTCTCCACCGAGATCAGCGAGGAGGTGGGCAAGCTGGTACGCAGGACCCTGCTCTGCGTGGTCATCCTCCTGGCCTTCATCTTCGTCACCACATTCAGCCCCAGATACACTTTTCTAATAGGCCTGACCCTGCTGGTCAACCTCATTGTCGCCTGCATCTTCTACGTCCTGCTGGACATCGACATACACATCTACTCCCTGGCCGGCATATCGATATCGCTGAGCATCATCATCGACAACTCGATCATCATGGTCTCGCACTACTCCTACTACCGGGACCGGAAGGTGTTCCTGGCGATACTCGCCGCCCTGCTGACCACCATAGGCTCGCTGACCGTGATATTCTTCCTGCCGGAGGAGCAGAAACGCATACTGGCCGATTTTTCCACCGTGATTATCATCAACCTGACCGTATCGATGATCACCGCCCTGTTCTTCGTACCGGCCCTTCTGGACTACCTGCCGGTGAAATCAGAGAGCATCGCATTCTCCATCAGGCGGCGGAGGAAGATCGTGCGCTTCTCCCAGGGCTACGGACGGTTCATATTCTACGTGAAAAAATTCAATTGGGCCGTTATCCTCTTCTTCCTCCTGGCCTTCGGAGGCTCCTTCCTCCTCTTCCGCAAGAGCCTGGACGGCTTCGCGTCGATGTTCCGCCAGCCCGAGCGGCCGGTGCTCTACATCAGCGCCGGTATGCCCGAGGGATGTTCGGTACAGCAGCTCAATGAGATCATGGTCTACATGGAAAACTTCCTGGCCGGATTCGACGAGATCAAGCTCTTCCGTACCTCCATCACCTCCTACGACAGGGGCAGCATCTCCGTAGAGTTCCACGAGGACGTCAACCGCACCTCATTCCCGGCCATACTCAAGCAGCAGGTCATCCGAAAGGCAATAGACTACGGCGGAGCCAACTGGAGCGTCTACGGCATCAACGACCAGAACTTCTCCAACTACATAGGCGGCAGCACCTACCGCAACGGCAACATCATCCTGTCGGGATACAACTACGATATCCTCTACGGCTTCTGCGAGGACCTCGTGGAGCGGCTTTCCGCCAACCCGAGAGTCTCGGACCTGAGCATCGAAGGTCCGGAGAACTACTACTATTCCTCCTCCGAGGGCAGCCGCGAGTACCTGATAACCTACGATTACGACAACCTGGCCCTCTACGGCATCAACCCCGTGTCCGCATTCAGCGCCCTGAGCGAGAGACTCTTCTCTCAATTTGTAGGCACCACGATGAGCGATAACGGGGAGAGGATGGACGTCCGTCTGATATCGGACGATGCAGAGAGCTTCGACGTATGGCACCTGGCCAACGAGTACATCCGCATAGACAGCACCGACATCCGCTTCGACGAGATAGGCTCGATAGACAGCCGTAACTCCGGCAACAATATCTTCCGTCAGGATCAGGAGTACATCCTCTGCGTCCGCTACAACTTCATCGGCTCCTACAAACTCGAGGAGCGGCTCATGGAATCCGAAATCGAACGGCTCAACACCTCAGTCCTGCCGATAGGATTCAAGGCCTCCTCCCCTCAGTACGACTGGATGCAGAAAGCCAAGAACCAGTGGATACTGCTCGTGCTGATAGTGGTGATCATCTACATGATATGCGCCGTACTCTTCGAATCGCTCCTCCAGCCGCTGGCCATAATATCGCTGATACCCGTCTCGTTCATCGGCATATTCCTGGCATTCAGGCTCACGGAGACCACCTTTGACCAGGGAGGCTTCGCGTCGATGATCATGCTCGCGGGCATCGTGGTCAACGCCGGCATCTACATCGTCAACGAGTACAACCGCATGCCGGCTCACAGACGCAGCTTCATACGGGCATACAACCACAAGATCATCCCGATATCCCTGACGATACTCTCGACAGTCCTCGGACTCGTGCCCTTCCTGCTCGACGGTAAGGAGGAAGTCTTCTGGTTCGCCTTCGCGATAGGCACCATGGGAGGCATGCTCTTCTCCTACGTCGCGCTGATTATCTTCCTGCCGATGATCATGCCTACTCCACCCGGTTCCGGTGGAAATGGGGAGCCGCGTAGAAAACGAAGCCGAGAAGGGAAACGAGGCTTAGGACGGCTCCTATCAGGTAGGCGTAGGAGAAAGACAGACGCTCCCCTATAACTCCGCCCAGTACAAGTCCGATTCCGATGCCTATGTCCCAAGAGGTGAGGTAGGTCGAAGTGGCCGTGCCGCGCTGGTCGTGCCGGCCGAGGTTGACGAACATGGTGTTGAAGGCCGGGAACATCGTCCCGAAGCCGGCTCCGAGCACCAGGGCCGTAGTGTACAGCATGATCTCAGCCGCCCTTATCGAATGGGGTGCCACCCTCTCGCACAGGAAGAGGCTCAGGAAACACAGTATCACCGGATAGAAAGCGATATGTATCACCTCCGTGATATGTCCGCGGTCCACCTGCTTGCCCGAGAACAGACGGGAGACGGCCAGACCGACGGCCATGCAGGTGAAGAACAGACCCGTACCGCCGGTGATGCCCATATTCCTGGCGTACATCGCCACGTAGGTGGTGGTCATGCCGTATGGAATCGAGAGCAGCAGCAGGTCCAGGCCGAGGGGTATGCCCTTGAGCAGCACGAAACGGTCCAGCGAGATGGCCGTGCGCGGCACCGGCTGCTTCTTGGGAGTCCTGATGCAGCAGGCGCATATCAGGCCGGCCAGACAGCAGCACAGGGCGGTGATGAAAATCGTATCGAAAGACACGTGGTCGTGCATGAACAGGCCGGTCATCGGGCCGAGGGACATGGCGATGTTGTTGGCCAGTCCGTAATAGCCCACGGCCTCCCCCCTGCGCGACGAGGGCGTGATGTCTATGACGATGGTGTTGCCCGCCACGGTGACTGTCCCGAACGAGAAACCGTGCACTATCCTCAGGACGATGAACATCAGCACAGTCCCGGTGACGATATAGCCTCCGAATATCAGGGTAAATACTAAAAATGCTATCAGGTACAGCGGCTTGCGGGCAAAACTGTCCAGCAGGTAGCCCGAGAACGGACGTACGGCCAGAGCGGCTATCGTGTAGCAGGCGAGAATCGCTCCCACAGCCCCCTCGGAGACTCCGAACTCCTCAACCAGATAAAACGGAAAAACAGGCATCAGCAGATAGAAGCCGAAATACAGCAGGAAGTTCGCTGCGAGGATGAAGCAGTAGCCGGGAGAGACCAGCCTGTCTTTATGCGGGGTCATCGGGGTTGTCTTTTCTTATGTCCGTAGAAAAATGAATAAAGGATGCATCCGGCCAGAGCCAGGATAATGACCAGTGAGGATGCAAGGGAAATGTTCCTGCCTATGGTGAAAGAGCCGGGGTCGTAGACAAATTCCACCTCGTGGCTCCCCTCGTCTATCAGCATGGCTCGGAGGGTGTAGTCGGCACGGAGGATGGGAACCTCCTCTCCGTCTATGAATGCCCTCCATCCGGCAGGGTAGTATATCTCGCTGAAGACCGCCAGTCCGCGGGCAGCGGCGGAGACTTCGTAGCTCAGGCGGTTGGGACTGTATTCCTTCAGAACAATGCTTCCCTCCGCGGCACCGGGATATTCGGCGGCAGTACCCTCAGCGGCCTGTGCGTCGAAGATGACGGCCTCCTTTCCGGGGTCAATCTGCCCGAGTGCGGCCATCTCCGCATCAGCGGTCGGTGCGGTGCGGGAGCGCTCCACGAACCAGGCATTGCCGAGGCGCTGCCCGTAGGTCAGGGGATAGCTGTTGCCGTCTATGACGATATACTTGGTGTTGAGCATGGCCAGGACAGGATAGTATTGCAGGCCTTCCTCCAGATCGGCGATTGTGGAGGCCGTGGGGATGACGGCATTGATATCCGAAGCCAGACGGCTCATCTCCGGAGCGATATGGAAATCTATCAGATCCTGATACCGCTGGAGCTTGGCAGGGCTGTATCCGCCTACGGTCTTGTGGTGGTAGCTGACGATCGCGTCGTTGAAGGTGTTGACGCTCAGGTCGAGTACACGGTAGGAGAGATCCGTGTCCTGATGTATGGCGTTGTCCACCGGACGGGGATTGAACTGGGCATCGAAATTGCGCACAGTGACAAAATGCTCCTTGTTGAGATACCGCTTGTCCACTCCCCACAGGTCCGCGAGAAGCAGGACTCCTATAACTGCCACGGCCGGCAGAGCCTTCAGCTTCCTCTTCCATGCGGCGAGGAACACACCTGCCGCAAGGACAATGAATATCAGAGAGCGGAAGGCATCGGCCCGCAGAAGGCTGCGGCGGTCGTCCTGAAGGGCTCTGATGAGCTGGTCATTGGACCCGAACACGGCTGCATCGCTCGCCGAGGAGAAGTCACCGGCCAGACCCGGGAAGAGGGCGAAGAGCAGGGATATGCCGCCGGTAACCCCGAGGGCGGTCAGCAGGCCGTTCCTTATCTTCTTCTCCGGCAGGGGCTCCTTGCCGAAAAGGGCGGCATTGAGACCGAGAATGCCCATCAGCGGGACGGTCACCTGAAGTATGACCAGAATCATGGAAACGGTACGGAACTTATTGTACAGCGGGGCATACTTGAAGAACAGCTCGGAGAACCACATGAAATGCGAGCCCCAGGCCAGCAGCAGGGCCAGGACCGAAACTCCGGCTATCCACCATTTGTAGCGGCCCCGTATCACGCAGAGGCCGAATACGAAGAGGAAAAGAGACACGGCACCGAGATACATCGGGCCGGCGGTAAAAGGCTGCGGTCCCCAGTAAAGGGGCATGCCCTTGCGAAGGGACTCGATATTGGATGCGCCCATTGACTGCAGGGCCTTGTAGGTAGCCGACCCGCGGGAAAGCTCACCGGAGGATGCACCGCCGTTGAAGTTGGGGATAAGCAGATTGGGCACCTCATTGATGCCGTATGACCAGGCCGTCGCATAATCCAGCTTGAGGCCGTCACCGGTCTGGTTGTGCTCGTCGTGGGTCAGTTCCGAGCCCCCGCGCATGGTGTACTCCGCGTATTCGTAGGTGGGCAGCAGCTTGTTGGCGTTGGTGGCGATGCCCAGCAGGCCGCCGACCAGTACGAGGACGGAGGCCATGAGCCAGCGGCCCACCGGTGTCTCACGGAAAGGAGGCGTCGCAGCCTTCATTTTCCTCTGGGCCACAACCGCCCCGCACAGCTCCGCGATGGCGTAACCGAAGACGATGAACGCCAGATAATATGTAATCTGGGGATGATTGGCCTTTATCTGAAAGCTCAGGGCGAGGGCGAAGAATACCGCACCGAGGAGGGCCTTGCGTCTGTAGGCATAGACCAGAGCCGCCAGCACCCACGGCATGAAGGCTATGGCCACCATCTTGGTGTTGTGGCCGACCTGGATGATCTGCATGTTGTAGGAACAGAAAGTCACCGCAATGGCCCCGACCGCCGAAAGCCAGGGATTGACCCCGAAGGCCAGGAACAGCAGGAAGCCTCCGAGCAGCGAGATGATCAGATAGCTGGGCGGACGCTCGCCCCAGAACAGCAGGTCGTAGAGCGGAGTCGTCGCATCCCCCTTGTACGGCACAGATATCTGCGTAGCCGGCATGCCGCCGAACATCGACCCCGTCCAAAGCGCCGGATCGTCCGGATGCCCCTCATTCCACTCCACAATCTCGTGCGACATCCCCTTCCAGGAGGATATATCCGCCTGATTCACCACCTTGCCCTGCAGCACCTGAGGCGCATAGGCATACGCAATCACTACAAACCCCACCACGATAAGCACATACGGCAGGGCCTTCCTGAGTATTTCATTTATCTTCATCGTATTCCGTTATATTCCGTTTTTCCGTCGAAAGTTATTGCAACTTGCAAATATACTCTTTTTCCATATAAACGCGCATATTCTCAACCACCAGTATTGCCCTTCACTCCATCGTCACCTCCACCGTCACCTCCAGCATCACCTCCACCGTCACCCACTTCCCACTCCTTCGGAAGGAGTCGGATTTTCCCGCATTATAACCGACACCACATTCACCAACATTGTGTGCGAGGACAGCTCCGGAGCTCTGCTCACCCATGCCACTCCACTGCTGCACGGTACCATGAGACAGCACCTGCTGGACTCCGGCCTCCTCCGGAAAGCCGACATCCGTCCCGAGGACCTTCCCGGCTTTACCCGCATCCACCTCATCAATGCCATGAACGGGCTCGGAGACCTGATAATAAACGCCAACGTCTACAAATAACCGAAAAATTTTCCGACAAATAACCGAATTTGCTATCTTTGCTGCAGTAAAATTCTGATATTCATTATGTATTATAGAAAAAGAGCGGCAGACGCACTTCTTGCAAGGAAACTGGCAGGTAAAGGGGCTGTATTGATAGAAGGCCCAAAATGGTGCGGGAAAACGACCACTGCGGAACAGCAAGCGGCCAGCATCATCTATATGGATGATCCTCAGCATATTGAGCAGAATAAAATACTGGCGGATATCAATCCGTCACTGTTACTGCAAGGCAAGACTCCAAGGTTGATCGATGAATGGCAGATTGCTCCCAAGTTATGGGATGCTGTAAGATATGAGGCTGATCATAGAGACGGAACAGGCCACTTCATATTGACCGGTTCGTCCCTTCCCGTTGACAACAAGGATATTCAGCATTCCGGAACAGGACGTTTCGCTTGGCTCAGAATGCGCCCTATGGCATTGTACGAGTCAGGAGAATCTTCCGGAGAAATAAGCCTGGAAGACCTGTTCTCAGCCCCCGGAAGCATCTATGCTGAAAATCATCTTTCAATGGAAGACATAGCGTTTCTGATATGCCGTGGCGGATGGCCGAAAGCCATTGACCAAAATAAAGACATCGCACTGGACCAGTCATTTGATTACTGCGATGCCATTACCAACAGGGATATATCCAAGGTAGACAACATCAAGCGCAACCCAGAGCGTGTGAAAAGGCTTATGCGCTCATACGCACGCCTTCAAGGCTCACAGGCGTCTTACGAGACCATTTGCGCCGATATCAAATCCAATGACACAACCACATTGGACTCTGATACAGTTGCCTCATATATCACCGCTCTCGGCAGACTGTTTGTAATAGAGGAGGCGCAGGCATGGAATCCCAATCTGAGGTCAAAAACTGCAATACGTACTTCTGCCACAAGATACTATATTGATCCGTCAATAGGTACGGCAATACTTCAGACAGGCCCGGAGGAACTTCTGGCAGACATCAAGACCATGGGACTTTTTTTCGAGACTTTATGTATGCGTGACCTGCGTACTTACGCAGAGGCACTTATGGGAATTGTATACCATTACCGTGACTCATCCGGGCTGGAATGTGATGCGGTGGTGCATCTGCGCAACGGCTCCTACGGTCTGGTAGAGATAAAGCTGGGCGGCACACATCTTATATCCGAAGGATGCAGGACTCTTAAAACCCTAAGTGAGCGCATAGACACTGACAGAATGAAAGCCCCCTCATTCCTGATGGTTCTTACCGGAATCGGGGATATAGCTTACAGACGGAAAGAGGACGGCATCTACATTGTCCCCATCGGTTGCCTGAAGCAATAGCGGAACTATCTGGAACGAAGACGGAGAAAGGAGAAGAAGGCGGCGCAGACGACCAGTATGCCGGCAAGGAGCATCGCGTCATGCGGAGCCTTGTCTCCGAAGAGGTGGAAGAATAGGGCGACGAGAGCTGCGCCGGTGGCCTGGCCTGTCAGGCGGGCGGTGGAGAGCATGCCGCTTGCACTGCCGGCCCGGTGGTTGGGCGCGGAGCTCAGGAGCAGATGGTTGTTGGGCGACTGGAAGAATCCGAAACCGGCACCGCAGAGGGCGAGTCTCCAGCCGATGGCGAAGGGAGAGGCGTCCTCCGGAATGTACGAGAGCAGAAAACAGCCGGCACTCATCAGCAGCAGGCCGAATCCTCCGAGCAGGCCGGGGTGAATCTTCCCGCTCAGCGAGCCGGACAGAGGCGCCACGAACATCACTATGAACGGCCAGGCGGTCATTACGGCACCGGTCTCCACGGGATTCATCCCGAAGGTATGCAGCAGCATGAAAGGCATACCGACCAGCACCATCATCTGGGCCGTATAGGAGACAATGCTGGTGACCACCGACATGGAAAATGCCGGAATACGCAGCAGGTCAAAGGGCAGCATCGGGTATCTGCGGCGGAGCTGACTGCGGATATACAGGAAACCCAGTGCGAGCAGCACGGCAGTTGCCACAGCTACGACCGCAGGACTGACATCGTGCGAATACATCTCGATACAGCCTATGAGAAGACCGAATACGGCGGCGTTGAGAAGGGCGTCCCCGATATGGAAACGGCGTCCGACGATATGAGTGGGATTGTCAGGGAGGAAACGCCACCCCATCAGGAATGTCACTATCCCCACAGGGATATTGATGGCGAACAGCCAGGGCCAGGAGGCGAAAGACAGTATGGCGGCCGCTATCGACGGACCGGACACGGCCGAGAGGGCCACTACGGTGGCATTGATTCCCACCCCCTTGCCGAAATGCCGCTTGGGAAACACCAGTTTGGCCACGGAGGTATTGACACTCATCATCATCGCCGCCCCAAGCCCCTGGAATGCCCTGGATGCCACGAGCATAAGCAGACTGTGGGAAACCGTACAGAAAACGGATGCCACCGTAAACACGGCCACACCGGACAGATACACTTTTTTATAGCTGTACAGCTCCCCGAGTGTCGAGAACGGCAGCAGGGCCATCATCACCACCAGCTGGAAAGCATTGACCACCCAAATCGAATCAGCAGGCGAGACACCGAGTTCCTGCGCTATCACCGGCAGGGCCATATTGCAGATATTGCCGTCCACCACCGACAGGAAGATGCCGCACCACACCGCGCCCATGGCGTAGAAAAGCTGCGGCCTGTGCAGACCGTCCCACTCCAGATTGCCGGTAATCCTTTCTTCTTCCATTTTACTGCGTGACTTCGGCAAATGTACGCAAATTTACTTTACGGGAGAACGCAGCCCGAGGCGGCTGACAGAGGAAAGGGCGCCGCAGATGGTAAGAATGCCGGCCAGGAGCATGGCATCGTGGGGAGCACCGTCCCCGAAAAGATGGAAGAAGAGGGCGACGAGGGCCGCACCGGTGGACTGGCCTACGAGGCGGGCCGTTGCAAGCATGCCTCCCGCACTGCCGGCACGGTGGTTGGGCGCGGAACTCAGAAGCATGTGGTTGTTGGGCGACTGGAAGAAACCGAATCCGGCCCCGCACATCATCAGCCGCCATGCGATGTCCAGATGCGAGGCATTCTCAGGAATAAATGCAAGCAGGAAACAGCCGGCACTCATCAGCAGCAGACCGAAACATCCCAGCACTCCGGGATGCACCCTGCCTATGAGCAAGCCGGCCAGCGGGGCCACGAACACGATGACCAGCGGCCAGGAAGTCATCAGCAGTCCGGTCTCCACGGCATTCATCCCGAAAGTATGCAGGAGCATGAACGGTATGGCCACCATTGCCGTCATCTGGGCCGTGAAAGAGATGATACTGGTGAGCACCGACATCGAGAATACGGGGATACGGAGCAGGTCGAAGGGCAGCATGGGCCAGCGGCGGCGGAGCTGGGTCCGCACGTAGATGCTGCCCAGGACTATCAGCAGGGCAACCCCGACAAGCACCGTAACGGACTTCGCCCCGTGCGAATACATCTCGATGCAGCCTATCAGCAGGCCGAATACGGCGGCATTGAGCAGGCCGTCCCGGATATTGAAATGCCGTCCCTCGATGTGGGTAGGATTGTCCGGCAGATGCTTGAATGCCATGAAGAACGTCACTATTCCCACCGGAATGTTGATTGCGAAGAGCCAGGGCCAGGAGGCGAACGAAAGAATACCTGCCGCAACCGTAGGACCGGCCACCGAGGCAAGGGCCACCACCGTGGCGTTAAGCCCCACTCCCCTGCCCAGGTACTTTTTGGGATAGGTGATTTTCACAAGAGTGGTATTGACACTCATCATCATCGCCGCACCCAGCCCCTGGAACGCCCTTGAGGCGACCAGAAGCGGCAGCGTATGCGACAGGGCGCAGAACAGCGAGCCGACGGTGAACAGCACCGTCCCCGAGACATACACCCGCTTGTAGCTCAGCAGCTCTCCGATGGAGGAAAACGACAGCAGGGTCATCATGATCACCAGCTGGAACGAGTTGACCACCCAGATGGAGTCCGCAGACGACACCCCAAGCTCCTGCGAGATGGTAGGCAGGGCCACATTGCAGATATTGCCGTCCATCACCGAGAGAAAAATCCCGCACCACAGCGAGGCCACCGCATAGTAAATCTTAGGGCGGGACAGACCGTCCCACTCCAGATTGCCGGTGATGTGCTCTGCATTATTATTCATAACGGCGGCAAATGTACACAAAATCATGGCAATTGCTTATAAATTCTTTCCATTGTTTTACAGATTGGAAAGAATTTTCTATTTTTGTAAAAATCTTAAAAGTATGGAAAAAGCCCCTGACATACCTCAGCACAGCCTTCTTCAAGCCATTGTGGAACTACAGCAAGATAACGAGCTGCGTTCTTTTATTGAAGACTTGAATGATGAATACGAATATTGGGATAAAGTAAAGTATATCAGAAATTCTTTCCACAAGTCTCCGAATGAGTTATGGGCTCTGATAAAAGCCCAGAGATTCATTTCCAACGTATCTGTCAAAAATTGGGGAAAATACAATATCCACTTCGCATTGACCGACAGAATGCAGCGGCAATGTCATTCTTTTGATATAAACTTCGGGGGAAGATGGGAGTATGAAACCACTATACCTGAAAAAACAAAGGAACGGTATCTTATAAGTTCCCTTATGGAAGAGGCCATATCTTCAAGTATGATGGAAGGAGCTTCTACAACACGCAGGATAGCCAAGGAAATGCTGCGCAAGAAAATGTCCCCCGCTGATAAGTCCCAGCAGATGATTTTCAACAACTATGAGACAATTCAGTTTATCGTCACGCATAAGTCGGAGCCGCTTACAACAGAACTGCTGCTTCAGGTTCACCGGCTGATGACTGACAGCACGCTGGACAATCCTGAAGATTCCGGCCGGTTCCGTCAAAATGACCAGGTCGTCGTGGAGAATGCCATTACCCATGAGATTGTACACACACCTCCGACATATACAGAACTGCCTCATTTCATGGAAACATTGTGTGATTTTTTCAACAACCATGAATCCAGACCATATATCCACCCTATCATAAAAGGAATAATCATCCATTACATGATTGCATACATGCATCCGTTCGTTGACGGGAACGGACGGACTGCACGGGCAATCTTTTACTGGTATATGCTGCGTCAGGGTTATTGGCTGATGGAATATCTGTCAATATCCCGCATCATTTACCGCTCCAAACCCTCTTACGAAAAATCCTTTCTGTACGCGGAAATCGAGAACAATGATCTGGGCTATTTCATAACATACCATATGAGAGTTCTCGAGTTGGCATTCAGGGATATGCAGGAATACATAAAAAGAAAGACCAAAGAGCGGGAAGCCGCTCATCAATATCTGGGGAAGTCAGGCATCAACGAAAGACAAGCTGAAATCATAAAGATGTTTGATGACAATCCGAATGAGGTTATGACTGTAAAAGATGTCCAGGTCAAGTTCAGAATAACTCCCACAACTGCAAAATCTGACATCATCAAGCTTGTACGGCTCGGATTATTGAAAGAAATTGCCGTGAACAAGGTAAAAAGGGCATATATCAAAAGCGATTCCTTTGAGCAGATTCTTTCCAATTTGTAAAATAATGGAAAGAATCTCAAAAATTTTTCATTTGCTTCGAAATCCATATATTTGCAAAAATGAATAAATACTACTGTAAATGAAAGTAAACACCAAAGCCAAATCCATCTGCGCGGCCCTGATAGGGGCGGCGGCAGTAGCGGGAACATCTTCCTGCGGCAATCAGAATCAGACAGAATCACCCATGAAACAGAAAGTTGAGGAATATGCGCCATTCGAGCTGTCCTCTCCCTTGGCAGCCCAGCTGAGCGACAATGAGAGACAGATCGTCGAGCTGTTCTTCCAGATAGGACAGATAGCCGACGGGCTGTTCTGGCAGCAGACATTCGGGGACAAGAGCCTCATGGATCAGATTGCTGATCCCTATGCGAAGCAGTTCGCCTACATCAACTACGGCCCCTGGGACCGTCTCGATGACAACAAGCCTTTCATCGACGGCTACGGTGCCAAGCCCGACGTATGCACCTATTATCCTGCCGACATCACCCTCGAGGAGTTCAACGCCTTCGACGACCCCAACAAGTCGTCCTGGTACACAGTCCTGCGCCGCAATGAGAACGGAAAGCTGAAGACCGTATGGTATCACGAGGAGTACGCCGAAGAGGTAAACAAGATGTGCGAGCTGATGCAGCAGGCCGCCGACCTGGCCGAGGATCCCGGTCTGAAGAAATACCTGCTGGAGCGTATCAAGGCCTTCAGGACCGATGACTACCTCGCCAGCGATCTGGCCTGGATGGACATGAAGGACAGCAGAATAGACTTCGTGGTCGGTCCCATCGAGAGCTACGACGACAAGTTCCAGGAGACCAAGACTTCCTACGAGGCATTCATCCTGCTGAAGGACACCGAGCGCAGCAAGGACCTGGCTAAGTTCGTGGCCATGCTCCCCGCCCTGCAGAAGGAACTGCCCTGCAAGCCCGAGTACAAGACTTTCGTACCCGGCACATCCTCCGACCTCAACGTCTATGACGTGGTCTACTACGCCGGAGACTGCAACGCCGGCAGCAAGACCATCGCCATCAACCTGCCCAACGACGAGCGCGTTCACGCCATGAAAGGCACCCGCCGTCTCCAGCTGCGCAACTCGATGCAGGCCAAGTTCGACAAGATTCTCCTCCCGATCGGAGAGCTTATCCTCGCTCCCGAGGAGCACGAGCACCTTAAATTCGACGCCTTCTTCTGGAACGTGACCTTCCACGAGGTGGCACACGGCCTCGGCATCAAGGAGACCATCAACGGCAAGGGCAGCGTGGACGCAGCAATGGGTACTGAGAAGACCTCCTGGGAAGAGGCCAAGGCCGACATCCTCGGACTCTTCATGGTATGCCGCCTGATAGAGAAAGGCGAGATCACCAATATCTCCGTAGAGGACGCCATCACCACCTACATCGCCGGCATCCTCCGCTCTGTACGCTTCGGAGCCGCATCCTCCCACGGCAAGGCCAACATGATGTGCTTCAACTTCATGGAGCAGCAGGGCGCATTTACCCGCAACGCCGACGGCCTCTATGTCATCGACTACGCCAAGGCCAAGAGCGCCATCAACGCATGGGCCGACCTCATCCTGACCACCCAGGGCAACGGTGACGTCAAGTTCGCCACCGAGTTCCGCGAGAAGAACGGCGGCATCACCCCCGCCCTCCAGGCCGACCTCGACCGCATCAACGCAGCCGGTATTCCCAAGGACATTTTCTTCATCCAGGGTCCCGATGTTCTCTTTAGTACAAAGTAAATCCGCGGCACGGCTGCTGACGGCACTCTATGTCCCGGCAGTCCTCTCCGCAGCACTCGCAGTATCGTCCTGCCGCAACCACAGCGGCGGGACAGATACTTTCATACCCGCACCTCCCGACTGGTCCGACGCTGCGGCGTGGTACATTTCCACTCCCTCCGGGGAAAATACCGGAAATACCGCTTCCCCCGCAGCGGACATTTTCTACATCCTCCCCACCTGTGTATGGGACTGGACCACTGAGGACGGACAGTCCTGCCGCTACTCCGACTACACCCGCACGGACCATATCGAGGCATTCCTCCCCTCCGTGGAGCTCGCGGAGGACATTTTCGCCCAGGGACAATACGGGTTCTACTGCCCCTACTACCGGCAGATCTCCCTCAATGTCTGGATGGACGGCGAGACGGCTGTGAAGGAGCTCTTCCCCCTGTCGATGGAGGATGTCAGTGCGGCATTCGACTATTATCTGGACAACTACAATGAAGGACGGCCCTTCGTCCTCGCCGGCTTCAGTCAGGGAGGAAAGGCCGTGGTCGAACTGGTAAAACACGCTCCGGCAGAGGTTCTCGGACGGATGGTGGCCGCATACGCAATAGGCTACCGCATCTCTGACGAGGAAGTGGAACAGTACCCGCAACTGCACCCCGCCACCGATTCGACCGGCACCGGCACCATCATCAGCTACAACTCCGTAGCCTCCCCCGAAGCGGCCTGTGCGGTCCTCTCCCCCTCCGACTTCTGCATCAACCCGGTCAACTGGACCACCGATGCCGTCCCGGCTTCCCTCAACGACTCGGTGACCGTCACCGTCGACACCCTGAACCACCTGCTGATAGTGGACGGCCTCGATCCCGAAGCCTATTTCCTGCCCTCATTGTCTCCGATGTTTCCCCTCGGCAACTACCACCTGCAGGAACTGACCCTGTATCAAGAGCACCTGAGGCGCAACACGGCCCTGCGCATCGGGAATTTTGACTTACAGCAATGAAACGCTTTCCCGCCATTCATATGATTCCTGCAGCAGCATTGGGCATGATACTCAGCTGCTGTGCCTGCCAGTCTGCCCAGGACCTGCCATGGTACGAGGACACCGACCGGCTCTGGAAGGACTACATGGCCGCAGTGGAGGACGCCAAAGAGGCCACGTCCGAAGAGATGGACCCGGACCTGGCAGCCATCATCTCCCCGGAGGAAAGTCCCTTAGCGGAATGGCTGGAGCGGGACGGGCGGACCTTCGTGCTGGTCGGCTCGGTCATGAGCGGGGAAGACAGCCGCTACTGGGAAAGTGAAAGCGGGACGGACAGCGGATTCATCCTGGACGACCGCCTGCCGTGGGTCACCCTGCCCTACGACCTGACAGCCAAGTTGCAATCAGCTGAAACTCAGAGCGAGGATGCCGGAATAGAGATGCGCGTCATCCAGATGCTGGGCCTTCCACCCGACTGCGGATACGACCGCATAGTGTTCTTCTGGGCCGAGAAGGACAGCCTTTTCCGTCCCGCACCCGATCCGGAGATATATGACCGCGAGGTACTTCTGGACTTCCGGAACGATGTAGACCCGCGATACCGGGCATGGTTCGAGGACTACCGTCAGACCGCCTACTTCTCCGATACCCCCTACCCCTGGACCCGCCTCGGCTACACCTACGACTGGAACGCGGAAACCGGCACTGAGACAGGCCCCGCCGAATTCATCGTCCGCCCCGGCACCCGTGTCATAGTCAAAGACATCCTAGGCGTCCCCGAATGGTACCGCACCGCTATCAGATGACCTCGGCAAGATTTTGGGGAAATGAAGAATTTGTCTATTTTTGTATGGACAAATGCAAATAGGGTTTTTAAAAGGAAAATCTACGACAGGCTGCTTCAGTGGAGACAGGAGTCAGACGCAACATGATTTTATAAAGAAGATTAAAAACTTTTACGAATGAAAACAAGCAACTTACTATTACTCGGAGCAGTGCTTCTGGCTGTCTCCTGCAACTCCACGAAAGAAGTCATCGTCAGGCATCTGCAGCCGTCCAGGACGATTGACTCTTTCGGCCAGGAGATCTACATCTCCGACGGCATAAGGTCAATGATTGAGGAGGACGGATGCTTATACTTCATGGACAATAAGTTGGGCGGAGTGATTAAGACAGATGCTGACCTCAATCCGCTGACAGTCTTCGGACGGAAGGGACGCGGGCCGGGGGAGACCGTCTTCGCCGAGACGTTCGGGGTGTCAGACAACGCTCTGTACCTCAACGGCAACAACGATGATTTCCACGTCTTCAGCAAAGATTCTGCAAAGTACCTCAAAACTATCAGATATGGACTGGAGGTGGGCAGTCAGACACTGACCAGCAGACTGATAATCGATGACAGCGACATCATAACCTCTTACAGAGGCAACTACACCAGCAGTGGAACTCCGGTAGTGGGAATAGACACTTCAGGGCAGGTAACCGGTGCCTTCAAAGGAACCGTTATCGGGGAGAATGATGACATAAAAGCCCTCACGGAAAGGGATATATTCAAGACGGAAACGGGATATGCGGCTGTCGTCAAAATGGCACCGGTCATAGACCTCTACGATGAGAACCTGAACCTCATGAGTTCCACAGACATTTCCTACATCCCGATAATAGAGCGTAAAGTCAAGGACATAGAAAAAAGCCGCGAGGCTTCCGCCCCGGGTACTGTTGCGGTGTACTACCAGTTCGGAGACTCATATTACTCCGATGGGAAACTGTACATTCTCTGCCTCACGGTAAACGAAGACCCTGCCGACAACATGAAAAACCTGTGCAATACTATCGTTGTGCTTGATGTCGACGGAGATACATGCAGATACGCAGGCCAGCTGATTCTCCCCGACAAGTACTACTGGTGCATCTGCGTCACCTCCGACGGCAGGCTCATCGCCTCCAACGCCATGCAGTCGCAGATAGAGGTATTTGACCTGTATTAACTTTACAGACACAAATATTTTATTAAAAACTTACCATGAAATCCTTTCTCCGGTTTGTATCCCGCAACAGACTCTATATACGGTGATAGAGGTGTCCGGCCGGGAACCGGAGGGCTTACTGGGGAGTGCAGGTCGACGGGAACCGCTACAACATAATGATTTATGGCGGCGATACAACGGCGCTGCGTCTGCTGGGAGTGAAGGTCCTCAGTCAGAACTCCGACCCTCTGCCGAATACCAGTTATTTTACCCGCAGGGCTGCCGCTGCTTTAGGATATGGTCTGGATATGACTCAGTTCGAGTTTGACAACGGGGCCATCAGGGTATGCGGCATCATCGACGATCTCTTGCTGGGCAATGCCAATTCCGCTGGCTGCAGACCTACTCCTACCGAATCGACAACCACTGGTGGATGTACCTGCTGGCCCTGCTCATCGTGGGAGTGGTCGCAACCCTCTCCATCTCATACCGGGCCGTGCAGCTGATGAATACCAATCCGGCGCTGGCTTTAAGGAAAGATTAGCACAACGCAATTTGGGGGAAACGCATATTTTTGCCATTTTAAATTTCAGGGGAAATAGGTATTTTGCCTCAAAAGATTTTGGGGAAATGAAGAACTTGTCTATTTTTGCATGGACAAATATCTGTAATGATGGCATATAGGGTTTTTAAAAGGAAAATCTATGACAGGCTGCTTCAGTGGAAACAGGAGTCAGGCGGAACAAGCGCCGCTCTGATACAAGGAGCCAGACGTATCGGCAAGTCGACAATCGTGGAGGAATTCGCAAAAAATGAATACTCCTCATACCTGCTGATTGACTTCAACAGGGCCTCCGTGACTGTCAAGGCTCTGTTCGAGGACCTAATGGACCTGGATTTCATTTTCCTGCAGCTGCAGACCATATACAATGTCGTCCTGGAAAGACGCAAATCGGTCATTATCTTCGATGAAGTGCAGAAATGCCCCAAAGCCCGTGAGGCCATCAAATACCTCGTTCAGGACGGAAGATATGACTATATCGAGACAGGCTCCCTTATCAGCATCAGGAAAAACACAAAAGACATAACCATCCCAAGCGAGGAGGAACGCATGGACATGTACCCCATGGACTTCGAGGAATTCAGGTGGGCCATGGGCGATACAGTGTCCGTCCCTCTTATCAGAACCTTCTTTGAGAAGCGGATGCCGTTGGGCGCGGCACACAGGTCAAAGCAGAGAGACCTGCGGCTGTACATGCTGGTGGGAGGTATGCCGCAGGCCGTCAACGAATATCTGGAGACAAACAATCTCGCTAAGGTAGACGCCGTAAAGAGACGTATAATCCAGCTATATTCCGAGGACTTCCTCAAAATAGACGCTACCGGCAAACTGAGCAGACTGTTTATGTCCATTCCCGCACAACTGAGCAGAAAAACCTCCCGGTACTACATGAGTGCAGTCGTAGGCAGTGTGGACAACGACAAAGAAGAGGAAATGCTCGTCAGTCTCGAAGACAGCAAGGCTGTTCTGGTATCTTACCATTCCGATGACCCTGACGTGGGCCTGTCGCTGACAAAAGACACCTCCAGATATAAACTGTTCGCCGCGGACACCGGCCTGTTCGTCACGATGGCTTTTTGGGACAAAGGCTTTGCGGAGAACATCATCTATCAGAAGCTGCTGTCTGACAAACTGGAGGCCAATCTCGGGTACCTGTATGAGAACCTCGTGGCGCAGATGCTTGCCGCTGCAGGCAATCAGCTGTTCTACTATACTTTCGAAAAAGACGGCAAACACTCTTATGAGATAGATTTCATGCTTACGAGAGGCAGCAAAATATGCCCTGTCGAAGTAAAGTCCTCAGGCTACATGGCTCATGCCTCCCTTGATGCCTTCAGGAAGAAATACCAGACCCGGATACAGAACAGTTATGTACTCTATACCAAGGACCTGCAGAAAGGTGAGAACGGGCTGCTGTATCTGCCGATATACATGACCCCTGCACTATAATACCACATGTCGCAGAACTTTATATGCTTACGCTGATATAAACAACCTCTTGTCAGCAACGCCTATGAGATTGGCCCTAAGGAGTCCGGTTTTGGCATTGGAGGACTCGCCATGGCATTGGACGAGCGGGAGATACGCCAGACATTGCTTGTAGAATGGGAATGGAGGTTCCAAACCGCTTTCCGCCAGCAAAGTGCCGGCACTCGTATCTTCATTCCGACCCCATTCAGCTCCCATTTCAGCCCCCCAGTCCGGCCTCCATTTCCACCTTAGTCCAGCCCTCCATTCCCACGATGCTTTTTAGTTACATCGTAATAGATTATAAATAAGGCGATTGATGAAATGTCAGAATTCAACATGAAGCGAAAACAGGCCATTTCTGTCCCAAAACGCACCTTGTTCAAAATTACCACATTTGCAACATACCGAGTGTCAGGCATATTCATTATAACTAAAAAGCATCGTGAGAAATATGCCTGATAGTAGCTGCCTGATGGTAGCTGCTTTATTTTTTTTCAGCCCAACTAAAATGTGTTGTGGAATTGGGGAAGGCTTTTTGTGGCCCATGGGTATTTTTGGGATAGCCATTAACGGAATCGCATAAAAAAAACACAACCCGCAAAGAGTTGTGTCCCGAGTGGAGCATACCGGAGTCGAACCGGTTACCTCGACACTGCCAGTGTCGCGCTCTAGCCAAATGAGCTAATGCCCCTCCACTATTATGAAAAAGTGCCGCAAAGATACGGCAATTTTTCTATTTACAAAATTATTTTTCTAAAGCCAGCCAAAAATCATGATGACGGCTATGACTATCGGGGCCACATACTTCACCATAAAGAAGATGGCGTTGTAGAGCCGCTTGTTGGGCAGGGTACCGCCATTGGAGAGCTCGTCCACGAAGGCATCCCGCTTCAGCTTCCAGCCGACGAAAAGCACTACGAACAGACCGCAGAGAGGCATAAGGAAGTTGGCCGAGATCATGTCGAAGAAGTCGAAGAAGTTCTTGCCGAGGATATGCACATCCGAGAGCACGCCGCCGGAGAGAGCGCACAGGGTACAGAGCACTACGCAGACTGCACTGGAAAGCAGTACCGCGGCACGGCGCTTCATCCTGCATGCCTCTATCAGGTAGGTCACGGATACCTCGAGCAGTGAGATGGACGAGGTGATGGCCGCTATGAACAGTACGAAGAAAAAGAGTATGGCGATGACGCCTCCGGCTGCTATCTGGTCGAATATGTCGGGCAGTACGACGAAGAGCAGGCCGGGCCCCTCGCTCGGAGAGATGCCGAAGGCGAAGACGGCGGGCATGATGGCCAGTCCGGCTAAGATGGCGAAGAAGGTGTCGGAGATGGCGGTCAGCGAGGAGAGCTTGACGATCTTCTCCTGTTTCTTGACATACGAGCCGTAGGTCAGAATAGTCGCGCAGCCGATGCTCAGGGAGAAGAAGGCCTGCCCGAGGGCGTTGAGGAAGGTGCTGCCGGTGACCTTGGAGAAGTCCGGCTTGAAGAGGAATTCCAGACCGGCTCCGGCCCCGGGCAGGGTCACGGAACGGACGGCGATGATGATGATGGTCAGGAAGAGAAGCGGCATCATGATCTTGGTATAGCGCTCGATACCGTCCTTTATGCCGGCCAGCAGGACAAGGGAAGTCAGAACCAGGAAAATATAAGTGTAGAGCAATGTCCTTCCGGGAGCTGACACGGCCGCAGCGAAAAAGCCTTCGGACGCACCCTGCTCAGGCAGAGTAAAGGACACGGCATGCACCAGATAGTCTATGGTCCAGCCGCCCACCACGCAGTAGAAGGATATCAGTGCCACCGATGCAAGTACACCCAGCACGCCGACAATGCCCCAGTGCCCCTTGGGCGACAGTACTTTAAAAGCCTTGACGGCATTGACCTGGCTGCGGCGTCCCACCACGAACTCGGACATCATGATGGGGAGGCACAGCAGGAACACCAGTACGAGATAGATGATGATGAAGGCTGCACCGCCGTTGGTTCCCATCAGATAAGGGAAGCGCCACAGATTGCCGAGGCCTATGGCCGACCCGGCCATGGCTACGAGGACTCCGAAGGAGGATTTGAAATTGTCTCTCATTTTCTGGTAAATATTAGGAATGAATAGTAATATCCGGATTTTTCGTCATACATCCGCTCGGAACGGCTCTCCAGCTTCCACCGGACCGGATCGATCTCAGGGAAAAATACCTCCGCGTCCTCTATTACCGTCTCCACCTCCGTGATATAGAGGCGGTCTGCGAACGGTAAGGCTGCACGGTAAAGCTGTCCTCCACCTATGATAAATATCTCCTCTCCTTCCGGCATGATATGGTCGGCTGCGGCAAAGACACTTTCCAGTGACGGGAAGCACAGTGCGCCGCTGCCCGGCTGGAGAGTATGGTTACGGCTGATGACCATGTTGGTACGCCCGGGTAGAGGACGGGCCCCGAGGGACACCCAGGTGTTGTAGCCCATGATGACCGGATGACCGGTCGTCACTTTCTTGAAATAGCGCAGGTCTCCGGAGATGTGCCACGGCATCCGGTTGCCTTTCCCGATGGCATTGTTCTGGGCTTTGGCGACAATAAGCGATATCATAGGCCTCATCAACTGAAAATGAAGTTCAAAATTAAGGAAATTTTTCGGGAAATTATGCTATTTTTGTCAGGTTATGATACTGATAATCGACGATGACGATGCAATAAGAGCCTCCCTGACCTTTCTGCTGAAACGTTCGGGGATGACTGCCAAGGCCGTGCCCGGTCCTAAGGAGGCCCTGGAGGAGGTCAGACAGCAGGAGCCGGAGCTGATCCTGATGGATATGAACTACTCCCTGTCTACCAGCGGTGAGGAGGGGCTGGAGCTGCTCCGCAAGATGAGAATCCTGGCTCCGTCGTCCCCAGTCATCCTCATGACGGCATGGGGCAGCATCAGCCTGGCGGTGGAGGGCATGCGCCTCGGAGCCTTCGACTTCATCACCAAGCCATGGGACAATATGGCCCTGATGGACCGCATCCGGACGGCCCTGCATCTCAACTCCGCACAGGAGGACAGCGCAGTCCATGGAAACACCGGGCGCGGCTTCGAGAAGATTATCGGGAAGAGTCCCCAGCTCAGGGAGGTGCTCGATGCAGTCAGCCGCGTCGCGCCCACCGGAGCGTCAGTACTCATCACCGGAGAGAGCGGCACCGGCAAGGAGCTCATCGCCGAGGCCATCCACCTCAACTCCCCCAGAAGCTCCGGCCCGTTCGTGAAGGTCAACCTGGGCGGACTCAGCACCAGCCTCTTCGACAGTGAGATGTTCGGGCACAAAAAAGGAGCGTTCACCGATGCCTGGACAGACCGCAAAGGCCGTTTCGAGCTGGCCGACAAGGGCACCATCTTCCTCGACGAGATAGGCGAGCTGGAGCCGGTCTGCCAGGTCAAGCTCCTGCGCGTGCTGCAGGACCGGACATTCGAGCCTCTGGGCGAGAGCATCCCCAGGAAGACGGATGTCAGGGTCGTCTCCGCCACCAACCGGGACCTTTCCGCAATGGTCCGTCAGGGTCTCTTCCGCGAAGACCTGTACTACCGTCTCAACCTCATCCCCATCCACCTGCCCCCCCTGCGGGAGAGACGGGAGGACATTCCCCTGCTGATCAAGTATTTTGCCGGACAATCCGGCAGCCGGGCGGAATTCTCCCGGGACGCGGTGGAATACCTGTGCAGGCTGCCCTGGCCCGGCAATATCCGGGAACTTAAAAATGCGGTGGAAAGGGCCATGATCATGGGAGGGGACAGCCTCATAAGCAAGGAAGACATAGAACGGTGCATTGATTCCGGCCCGAAAGAACATTCCCCGGCCTCCACTGAGTCATCCGCTTCGACACTGGAAGAGATGGAACGCGCCCGCATAAGAAGAGCCTTAGCCGACTGCAACGGCAATGTCACCCGCGCCGCAGCCTCCTTAGGCATCACCCGCGCCTCCCTATACAGAAGAATTGATAAATACAAGATCGAACTTTAAACGAAATTCAGAACAATGGGGTCAAGAGGATACTTCCGGCTCATAGCCATACTGCTGCTCCTCGTGGTTGCAGCGGCCATTGCGTTTGCCCTGTTCGCGGGAGAGGGCAGCCCGCAGCCGTGGATGTACGGGGTGGCCCAGCTGATAGTCATCGCCGTGGCAGTACTGCTGATCGTATTGTACCGGAAAACCATAAAACCCCTGAACACCCTCACAGGAGGCATTGACCTTATCAAGGAACAGGACTTCTCCACCCGGCTGCGGCCCGTCAGACAGAGAGACGCGGACCGCATCATAGAACTGTTCAACCGCATGAGCGACCGCCTGCACAACGAGGAACTGCGCATTCAGGAGCAGAACCATTTCCTGGACCAGCTCATCGCCGCATCCCCGGCCGGAGTGCTGATAATGGACATCGACCACCATGTGGACTCGGCCAACCCGGCCATGAACCGGATGCTCGGCATAGACTCCATCGGGCCATACCGGGGACAGCTGCTCCAGGACACTCCCCTGCCCCTGCTGCGGCTTCTGGGCACCCTGCAGCCCGACGAAGGCCGTATCCTCCAGACCGATCCGCTGCACATCTACCGCTGCACGCACTCCTCGTTCATGGACAGAGGCTTCCCCCACCCCTTCTTCATGGTCGAGCCCATGACCGAGGAACTGTACGAGGCCGAGAAACGGGGTTACAAGAAAGTCATCCGCGTCATTTCCCACGAAGTCAACAATACCATGGCGGGCATCACCTCTGCCCTCTACGCCATCCAGCAGACCTCCACGGACTCTGGGGACGGGGATACTGCCGCCATGCTCTCGATACTGCTGTCCAGAATAGACCGGATGAGCCGCTTCATTACAGACTACGCCTCGATGGCCAGGATTCCGGACCCTGTGTGCGGACCGGTGGATGCCTGCGCCTTCCTGCGCCGTGTGATGCCCTTCCTGGAGAGCCTCAGGGGGCAGAGACAGATAGCGTTCGTCAACGATATAGATGAAAATGCCGGGGAAGTGTCCATAGATCAGGTGCTGATGGAACAGGTACTGACCAACATAGTCAAGAATGCGGTCGAGGCCTTCCCGGACAGCAGCCGGGATGATCCGAAGGACACCGGTAACGGCTCCACGGACGCCTGCATCACCGTTACAGCCCGCCGAGGCTGGTGGTGCGTGGCCGACAACGGAGACCCGATCCCCGAGGAGACCGCCAGCCACCTCTTCACCCCCTTCTTCTCCACCAA